>Ga0209023_10000105_pt1 | contig 147707 bp, 126 predicted proteins | sample LakOneMetagenome_FD_187468 | JGI IMG/M metagenome (GOLD analysis project Ga0209023, IMG submission 187468) | Freshwater and sediment microbial communities from Lake Erie, Canada (SPAdes) (version 2) | ecosystem: Environmental > Aquatic > Freshwater > Lentic | place: Lake Erie, Canada...
ATGAAAAAGACAAAAATGAGGGTACTTTGGTTGGTGCTTTTCATGGCGATACGTTGGTGGGGAAATATAGTTTTCACTCTGAAGGCATATTGTCGGTTCGGGAAGTTATCTTTTTGAAACAAGGCAATAGTTATATTGAAGGTTTTGGTCCGGTGGTAGACGATCATAAAGGAACGCTTACTTTTAAAGACCGAAAAGCTATTGCCTTCAATGCGGCATTGCCCTTAGTTGAAGTCCCTTGTAAAGAGCAGTAATTACAAATCTTTTCGAAAGGTTCTTCTGCGGCGATTGATTTTTGAATCGAAGTTTTTCCACAGATTGTGAATGGCGTGGTTTTCCTCTAATTCGGGAGTGCGAATGCATTTTTCGATTCCTTTTTCGCTGAATGTTTTATAGTATTCGTCGAAAATGATGGCTGTTATGCCTTTGCTTTGGTATTCTGGAGCAATGCCAATGAGGTAAAACAAAACTTGTTTGCTGTTTTTTCTGGCTTGTAACAAATGATACCATCCGAAAGGAAACAACTTTCCTTTGGCTTTTTGCAGTGCTTCGGAAAACGAAGGCATTACAATACTGAATGCGATGAGGTTTTCGTCCTTGTCCACTACAAATTTGATGAATTCGGGATTGATAAACGGAATGTATTTTTTCTTGAAATACTCTTTTTGAATGTCGGTAATGGCCACGAACGAAGCTAGATTGGCATAGGACGTATTGAACAAATCAAACATTTTATCGACATAAGGCAGGATGTCTTTCGTTTTGGTAAACCTTAAGGCTTTCAGCTGGTACCTCTTTTTGATGAGTTCTTGTGCCTTGATGTAAACTTCTGGATTTACATTGCTAAAGGAAAAGGTGCTTTCTTGGTATTCTTTTTCTTTGACGTAACCCAATTGCTCTAGATGAGTGGCATAATAAGGATAATTGTACCAGGTGATCATGGATCCGATAAAATCGAAACCTTCGGTGAGCACACCTACTTTGTCCAGATTTGAAAAGCCTATTGGCCCTTCGATGTATTCTAAATTGTTTTTGGTTCCTAATTCGTGCACTTTTTCGAGCAGGGCTTTGGTGACTTCAATATCGTCAATGACGTCCCACCAGCCAAAACGTACTTTCTTTTTTTGTTGGTCGTTGACTTCGTTCCAATTGATGATGGCGGCGATTCTGCCTACGATTTTGTCGTTTTTGTAGGCTAAGTACAAATGTGCTTCAGCCGTTTCGAAGGCTGGGTTTTTAGTTTTGTCGAAACTATCGATTTCTTCTTGAATTAACGGCGGCACCCAATACGGGTGGTTTTCGTACAAGGAAAATGGAAAGGTAACATAGTCTTTTACTAAGGCTTTGGTATTGGCTTCTTTAATCGTGATCATTTGGCAGGGCTTTTTTCTCCTTCAACTTCGTCGAGACGCTTTTTAGCTTTGTCTTTTTTATCTTTCTTGCTCTTTTTATCTTTATCGTTTCCTTTTTCTTCTTTAGGAATGCGTAAGAACACTTCGTTGTAATTGGCATCAAAACGCCATGAAACACCAATGCCTCCAAAGAAAAGTTCGGGTGTGCTTTTGAAGTTCTTTCCTAGAGACACATCGACTTGGACGTTTTGCTTTACTAAATAAGCGGCACCACCTCGTATTAAGTTGTCTTTGTAGTAAACGCCATTGAATCCTTGAGTTTCCAAAAAGCCAGACCATCTTGGGTTAAATCCGCGTGTCAGCGTGACAACATAGTCGATTGATTTGTTTACACTAGGAAACTTGTCTAGAATAATATTGGTAAGAAACGTGTATTTTCCGAATTGGTTTTGCGTGATTAGCATTCCTTTCAGACTGTAATTAGCGTCTTTTGGGATGGTTGGTCTTGAAAAAATATCGTGCGAAAAGTTAATGTTAACGCCACCGTAGATACCGATAGCAGGGATGAATTGTCTGAAGTTAAATTTATGATTGGCTTTCCAACTGTATAAATTGGGTTGCTCTTCATAATTTCGAACCGGATCATAAACCAAAAATTTAGCCCCTAAAGTAGTTTTTTTAATACCGTTGCGGTAGTAGTTGTAAACAGCACTGTATTTTTCGTACTGGTATTCTAGGTTTACGTTAAATTCTAGTTGTTCAAACAAGGCGCCGTAGCGAAAGTTCAAATCGCTCCCAAGGAAATCCGCATTATATTTTTGACCATCATTTTTTTCTTTGCCGCCGTAAACTCCGAATTCTGTTTGAAAAACGGTTTTTCCCACTGAAAAAGCGGCCATTGATTCCCCTGGGCGGTTAGAATTAATGACGTCAGTAAATTGTCCGTAGTTTAATGTAGAGTAAAGGAAAGTGACAAAAAGAAGTAAGGGCTTGATTTTGAACATAAATTCAGTTGTTGATTAGACCTAATAACGCTTTTCAAATGTAGTATATTTTATTATTTATTTAAGAATGTTATTTTATATTTGATTCTAGGATTTATTAAATTTGTCCAAATTTATTTGATCATGCAAACGGCCTCTTTTAGCGGATTTTTAGAAACAGTACTCTATATTCTGGCTTTCTATTATATTTTCAAATTCTTAGCGCGACTTTTTCTTCCTATCATGGTCAAAAAAGTAGTGGAGAAAGCGGGTGCTACTTTCCAGCAACAGTATCAATCCTATGGTCCTCAAAACGCAACTTCTACGAATAAAGACGAAATTATTTACGACACGGCAAAATCGGCCAAACCCCGCGAAACTAAAAAAGTAGGGGAGTATGTAGATTATGAAGAATTAGAGTAAAAAGTGCTACTCATTCGATGTTTTGTTTGCCCTTTTTGACTATTTTTGGCTGATAAAATGCAAACAAAATTGCTGAAAAGCCCTTTTAATGATGACACTATTTAAAAAGTTCTACCCTCACGCTTTAGTTCTCCTTGGTTTCGTATTTATTTCCTGTGTTTATTTTTACCCCGTTCTTCAAGGGAAAAAGATATTCCAATCGGATATTGCTCAATATACCGGAATGGCCAAAGAGCAAATTGATTTTAGAGCTAAAGAAAACGCTGAACCTTATTGGACGAATTCCGCTTTTGGAGGCATGCCAACGTATCAATTGGGAGCCAATTATCCGCACGAATACATCAGCAAAGTGGATCATGTACTGCGATTTTTGCCTCGCCCGGCAGATTATCTTTTTCTATATTTCCTTGGATTTTATGTATTGTTGTTGGTTTTAAAAATAGAACCCTTGCAGGCATTTTTCGGAGCGTTAGCGTTTGGATTTTCTACCTATTTGATTGTGATATTAGGGGTTGGACACAACGCCAAAGCCCATGCGATTGCTTATATGCCGCTCGTTATTGCCGGTGTGCTCTTAGTGTATAAGAAGCGATTTGTCTTGGGAGGCATTTTGACTATGATAGCCGCTGCATTGGAAATTAATGCAAATCACTTTCAAATGACCTATTATTTGTTGTTGTTGCTTTTGATCCTTTCTGTGTTTTATGTTTCCACGTTGTTGAAAGAAAAACAATTCCGCACCTTATTGATCTCCTTAGGAATTTTTACAGTTGCAGGAATTGTTGCCATAGGCGTTAATGCCACTAATTTACTCGCTACAGCTGAATATGCCAAATTTAGTACCCGTGACAAGAGCGAATTGACTTTTAATGCAGATGGCACTAAAAACACTTCTAAAAGTGCGATGTCTTACGACTACATCACGGAATACAGTTACGGGGTTGCAGAAAGTATGAATTTATTTGTAGCCCGTCTTTTTGGAGGTTCTAATGGTGAAAATCTAGGTACCGACAGCAAGATGTATGAGTTCATGATCAGTCAAAGTGTGCCCGAATCTCAAGCCAAAGATTTTACTAGTAGCATGCCTACCTATTGGGGTAATCAGCCTATCGTGGCGGCGCCAGCTTATATTGGTGCTATTGTTTTTTTCTTGGTAATTTTGGCTCTTTTTGTTGATAAACGAAAATTGAAATATGCTTTTCTAACTGGGGCCATCGTTTCGTTGTTTTTGTCTTGGGGAAAGAATTTTCCAGCGTTGACGAATATTTTTATTGATTATGTGCCGATGTACAATAAATTTAGAGCGGTCTCCTCTATTCAGGTTCTTTTAGAATTGTGTTTTCCAGCGATTGCGATGATGGGATTGCAGTCCTTTTTCAAAGCAGAAAAAGAAGTGCAATGGAAGGCGCTGTGGCAATCCGCAGCTGTGGGATTGGGAATATTAGGAGCTTTATTCTTGTTTAAAAGCGCCTTTGAATTTTCAGGGCCATCGGATCATTACTTCCTTCAAAACTACGGACCGGAATTCGTGAATGCTTTGAAAGCAGATCGTAAGAGCTTGTATGCAGCTGATTTGTTGCGTTCCGGATTTTTTATAATCTCCGTTGCTGGTTTGCTTTGGCTGTACGTCAAAAATACATTGGCTCAGAATACCACCATCATTTTGATTGGATTGCTATTAGTATCGGATTTGTTTTTCATGGATAAAAACTACTTGAGTAGCAAAGATTTCTTAAGTGCTAGCGAAGTGGATGTGCCGTTTCAGGCAACACAAGCGGATAAAATGATCCTGAGCGATACCACCAATTATAGAGTATTTGAAGTAGATGGCAATTTATCTAGTGCGAGAGCGTCCTATTTTCATAAATCGCTTGGGGGTTATCACGCCGCGAAACCAAGACGCATGCAACAATTATTCGATTATCAAATCGCCAAAAACAACATGGGTGTTTTGGACATGTTGAATGTGAAATACCTCATTCAAACCGACTCGGTTGGGAAACCGATTCCAACCAGAAATCCTGAAGCGAATGGGAATGCTTGGTTCGTTCAAGGAGTGCAATGGGCAGCTACTCCTGATGAAGAGATGAAAGCTTTGGACCGACTGGATTCTAAGAATGTGGCCGTAGTCAATCAAAAAGAATTTGGGGATCGCATTTCAAAAACTACCTTTATTAAAGATACTTTGGCGACCATTCCACTGAAACGATACAAAGCAAACGAATTGACTTATGCATCCAATAACCCTAATGAAGGGTTGGCGGTATTCTCTGAGATGTATTACGCCGATGGGTGGAATGCCTATTTAGATGGAAAGAAAGTACCTCATTTTAGAGCGGATTATGCTTTGCGTGCGTTGCTAGTTCCAGCAGGCAAACACGAGATTGTATTCAAATTTGAACCTCAAGTTGTGAAAACAGGAAGTACTATTTCTCTAGCTAGTTCTATTGGAATGGTGTTCCTAATTGTTGGCGGATTGTATTACGAAAGAAGAAAAATGTGGTTTCCTACTAAGAAAGAATAGGGCACCAACACCATGATACGGAAACATAACTAATGAAAAAAGTACTGATTATAACCTATTATTTTCCACCAGCTGGCGGGCCAGGAGTACAGCGATGGTTGAAGTTTGTCAAGTACTTGCCGGAATACGGTATTCAGCCCATAGTGTATGTTCCGGAAAATCCTTCGTATCCTATTCTGGACGAAGCATTAGCAGCAGAAATTCCGAAAAATGCCATCGTACTTATGAAAAGAATTTTTGAGCCCTATGCTTTAGCAGGCCTTTTTTCTAAAAATAAGACTAAAAAAATTAGTTCGGGGATCATTCCTAACGAAAGAAAACAAACCACTGTTGATAAAGTATTGCTTTGGATTCGTGGCAATTTATTTATTCCAGACGCGCGTGTTTTTTGGGTCAAGCCTTCCGTTTCTTTCTTAAAAAATTACATTCAAGAGCATGAGATCGACACTGTGATTACTTCAGGTCCACCGCATAGTTTGCATTTGATTGGAATGAAACTGAAGTCGAAGTTGAATATCCGTTGGGTTGCTGATTTTAGAGATCCCTGGACGACTATTGGCTATCATGATAAATTAAGATTATCCGACTATGCTGCCAAGGAACACAAAGCATTAGAACTCCAAGTTTTAAATGCAGCAGATACCATCATTGTGACCAGCAAGAATACGAAGTTGGAATTTCAGAAAAAAACACCCAAACCTATTGAAGTCATTACCAATGGCTATGATGTTGAAAATATAGGCAAACAAACTTTGGATGCAAAATTTTCATTGGCGCATATTGGTTCTTTTTTGTCGGAAAGAAATCCGATTATTTTATGGCAAAGTTTATCGGAATTAGTAGTTGAAGTTCCGGGTTTTGCTCAAAACTTAGAACTCAAGTTGATTGGAACTATTAGTAAAGATATATTAGATACTATTCAAAGTTATAATTTGAATGAGTATTTGAATTGCATCGGTTATGTGTCACACCAAGAAGCTTTAGTAGAACAACGCAAATCGCAAGTTTTGCTGCTAATTGAAATCAATTCTTTACAAACGATAAGTATAATTCCTGGGAAGTTATTCGAATACATGGTTAGTGAACGGCCTATAATTGCTATAGGGCCACGAGGTTCTGATTTTGCCGACATCATTAGCAACACTAATACCGGAGTATTCTTTGATTATTCAGAAAAGGAAAGTTTGAAGCGAACTATAAAAGAGTACTATCAGAAGTATTTGGATTGGAATTTGAAAACCCATCCGGTTGGTCTGGATCAGTATTCAAGAAAGAATTTAACAGCGCGTTTGGCACAATTAATTCTTAAACCTTAAAGAATTATGGGCGTTGTACTCAGTCAGTCAATTAAAAATACGGTAATCACTTATTTCGGTTTTGGAATAGGAGCAATCAATGCTCTTTTTTTATACACTCATTTCTTAGGAAAAACACATTACGGCATGGTGGCCTTTTTGCTATCGGCTTCTAATATCATGATGCCTTTGATGGCTTTTGGGGTTCACAACACCTTAATCCGATTTTATTCGCGTTGTGCCTCGGAGGTAGAACGAGAAAAGTTTTTGAGTTTTATGTTGCTCATGCCTTTGTTATTAATCGTTCCGATCACATCAATCACCTATTTTTTTTACGATGAGATTGCTTTTTTTATCATTAGAAAAAATCCAGAAGTCAAACCTTTTTTATGGTTGATCCCGATTATTGGAATTTGTATGGGTTATTTTGAAGTGTATTATGCTTGGGTAAAAGTACACATGCAGTCGGTTTTTGGGAATTTCATTAGTGAAGTATTGGTTCGGTTGGTCATTATGGGAATGCTATTCTCAGTGCATTGGCAATGGTTGAGTAAAGACGGTTTTATCTACGGATTGGTAGTTGCCTATTTCTTACAATTTTTGGCTATGAAAATTTATGCAATGTACGTGAAAATGCCGGTGTTGCAGTTTAAAATCCCTGATAACGTTAGTGAAATCTTCGGGTATTCTTTTTTCATAATTTTATCGGGAAGTGTAGCTGTTTTGTTGATGGATTTCGACAAAGTCATGATTCCTGCCTATGAGAATATTAGCAGCAATGCTTTGTATTCTGTAGCCATTTTTATCGCGACCGTTATTGCGGTTCCTAGTAGGGCGATGTTGCAAATTATTTACCCAATTACCGCCAAATTAATGAGTGAAAACAAGCACGACGAACTTAATGCTTTGTATAAAAAAAGTGCTATTAATTTGCAGGTTTTTGGTGGTTTTGTGATGTTGGGCATCTTTTTGAATATCAAAGAAATTTATCAGTTGATTCCGGCCGAATATAGTGGTGGCATACTGGTAGTTTTTTTAATTGGATTGTCAAAATTTTACGATGTAATTTTAGGAAACAACAATGCCATTATTTTAAATACAAAGTACTACAAATGGGTTTTGTTTTTTGGACTATTACTAGTGTTTATGATGATTGTGTTGAATATGATTTTTATTCCCATTTATGGTATCGTCGGTGCGGCTTTAGCCACTTTAATTTCGGTATTGGTATACAATACGATCAAGCTTTTGTTTGTGGTTAAGAAGATGGATCTATTTCCGTTTACAGTAAAAACGGTCCATTCTTTTGGAATTATAGTCTTGGTTTTCCTCGTGTTTTATTTTTGGGACTTTCCGTTTCATCCGATTATGAGCATTGCGTTGAAATCTGTTTTGATTACTTTGGTTTATGTCTATTGCAATTACAAATGGGCGATTTCATTAGAAATTAATGCGGTTATCGATAAGTTCTTGTGGAAGATGAAATCCTAGCCCTGATTATAGTGGAAATCCTTTTTTGTTTTAGGAAAGGTTTCCTATTGCGCTCAGATTGACGAAGAAACAAAAAAGATTGCAACGGAAAGCAGGAACTAGCTCCATAAAAAAAATCCCGCTGATACAAATACCAACGGGACTTACCCAACTATATTAACCAACTATTCTTCTTTCTCTTTTTCTTCTTTTTCCTTTCTTTCGTTTTTTCTAAAATAATAATGTGATTGATTTGGAGTGTTATTGTCATCAGCATCATAGTTTGTTGGGGCATTGCAATAATCGTACCCATTTTGAAAGCCCTTTACAGAACCAAAGAAAGAAACGATTTCGCCTCGACGGTTGTAGATGATTTTGAGTCCACCTACTTGGCTCAAAGCAAATCGATTATAAGACATATAAACAGAACCTACTCGTTTGATTCGGTTTTGAGCATCGTAATTAAGGAATACATTTCCGATGCGTCGTACGCGCCCTAAAGCATCGTGATCGATTCGAACGCCGAAGGCTGTTGGAGCACCAAAGGTTACATTAGTATGTCGTCTTCCGGATTTGTTGTAGGTAGTAGCATCAGCGATCGGTTCTGTATTAAAATCAAATTCTCCGTTTGGAAAGATGAAAAAGTCGATACCTCGTTCGGTGAATGAAATAGGTTCCTCAAAATTGAAACGAAAAAGGGTGTTTGAAGTGGCAATTGAAGTTTTTTCAGTTGCTTGAGCTGCAGAAACTGCCAATAGCACTGCAGTTACTAAAAGGGTAATTTTTTTCATGATTCCTAGTATTTGCGTTTGGTGTTAAACTCGTTTCAACACTTTGGTTGGGTGTTTTCAACTTGCGTGCCAAAAAAGTATTTGTGGCGTTTCTTATTAAGCAATTAAAGTTTATTTAAATCTAAATATTTCATTATCAATATTTTATGAATTATTTTTTTTTAATTGTTTTTAACGGCACTGTATATTTTTTAGGATATGTTTTTACTTTCGTTCAAATTTGTATTTTTGGAAAAATTTTTTGTAGGCATGAAGCATCTCATTACCAGTTTCTTACTTTTAGTTAGTATCATAGTTACCGCGCAAACAGTTCCTACTAAGGTGAATGAACAACGCCGTTTTAATTCGGATAGTCGCTTGTTTTATGCCTGGAATCAAGAGAAAGACGGCTATGATTTAAAGGATACTGAATTTGAAAGTTCAGTGATTGATATCCGAGAAATCAACACTAAGAGTAATGGTTATATCGTTATTAGCTTAACCGACGATGGGAAAACCCGATTGTATCACGGATCCATAGTTAATTTTTCTATGGATGACGAAGGTGTTTCGACTTGGATCATGCGATCTAAAAATGCCCGTGGCAAATTGGTTTTGGACCCAGCGAAAAAGAAGATAACATATTCCTTTGAAAGCAATGAAACACGTTATGTAAAGATATTTGTCTTTAATCTTTACTTTGCTGGAGACGAAAATGTAGAACCACAACCTTAAAATTAAAGTTTGGGTTTTAGATACTTTCCGGTAATGGATTGTTTGTTTTTTACAATTTCTTCAGGAGTTCCGACTGCTAATAGTTGTCCTCCGTTTTCTCCACCTTCAGGTCCTAAATCGATGATATAATCGGCACATTTTATCAAATCAATATTGTGTTCAATTACAATTATAGAATGACCTTTATCGAGTAAGGCATCGAAGGAAGTCAATAGTTTCTTAATGTCGTGAAAATGCAGTCCGGTTGTGGGCTCATCGAACACAAAAAGTGCTTTTTCTTTGGTACTTCCTTTTACTAAAAAGGATGCTAACTTGATGCGTTGCGCTTCACCACCTGATAACGTTGATGAAGATTGGCCAAGTTGGACATATCCTAAACCCACATCTTGCAAGGGTTGCAGTTTTTGTACGATTTTAGTTTGATTGGATGTAGCAAAAAAGTGAATAGCCTCATCGATAGTCATCGTTAGGATGTTATCGATATTTTTTTCTTGAAAATACACTTCCAGGATTTCCTTCTTGAATCGTTTGCCATTGCAGGTTTCGCAAGGTAATTGTACATCGGCCATAAACACCATCTCTACGTTAATAGAACCTTCTCCTTTGCACGTTTCACAGCGACCTCCATCGACATTGAAAGAAAAATGTTTGGGCTGGTAACCTCTAATTTTAGATAATTTCTCTTTGGCAAATAGATCTCGAATATCATCGTACGCTTTAATGTAAGTAACGGGATTCGAGCGTGAGCTTCGTCCGATTGGGTTTTGATCTACGTATTCTATATGTTGTATTTTATGGTAATATCCTCTCATTTCCGTGAACTGTCCAGCTTTTTCTCCAACACCATCTAGTTTTTTTTGCATAGCTGGAAATAAGATTTTTTTCACCAAAGTACTTTTGCCGCTGCCAGAGACTCCTGTAATTACCGTTAATACTTCCAAAGGGAAACGTACATCAATATTTTGTAGATTGTTTTCCCTAGCGCCGAGAATTTCAATGTAATTTCCCCATTTTCTTCTAGTTCTTGGAACGGCGATTTCTAGACTTCCGTTCAAGTATTGTGATGTTAACGAATTTGATTTTAGGATTTCTGCATAAGTACCTTGAGCAACAAGTTTACCTCCAAAGGTACCGGCTTCAGGACCGATATCAATAATCATGTCTGCCGCTTTCATGATATCTTCGTCATGTTCGACCACGATAACAGTATTGCCTAAATCTCTAAGTGAAAGTAGCACTTTAATCAAGCGCTCCGTATCTTTCGGGTGAAGCCCAATACTAGGTTCATCTAAAATATACATAGAGCCTACCAAACTACTTCCTAGTGAAGTTGCTAAATTAATACGTTGCGATTCGCCACCAGAAAGTGAAGCAGAATTTCGATTTAGGGTAAGATATTCTAAACCAACTTCAACCAAAAATGTCAATCGATTATTGATTTCGGTTAAAAGCCGTTTGGCTACTTTTTGATCAAAGTCGTTTAATTCTAGCTCTTTGAAAAAAGTAACTAGTTTTCGAATGGGTAAGTCGACTAAATCGGAAACTGTTTTACCACTTATTTTGACGTATGAAGCTTCGATGCGCAAGCGTTTTCCTTTGCAGGAATGACACTTGGTTTTGCCTCGATATCGCGACAGCATCACTCTGTTTTGAATTTTATAATTCTTTTCTTCCAATTCTTTGAAAAAACCTACTAATCCCTGAAAATACTCGTTGCCTTTCCAGACCAACTCCTTTTGTGCTTCATTGAGTTGGTAAAATGGTTTGTGAATTGGAAAATCAAACTTGAAGGCGTTGTTCACTAATTCATCGCGATACCAGCCCATACTTTCGCCACGCCATGGGAAAATGGCATTTTCATAAACCGATAATGCGGTATTTGGGATGACCAGTTCTTCATCTATTCCGATAATATTGCCATAACCTTCACAAACCGGACAGGCTCCATAGGGGTTGTTAAAACTGAATAAATGAACATTTGGCTCCAGAAATGTGATCCCGTCTAGCTCAAAATTTGCACTAAACGATATTCGATTATCAGTATCTAATTCTTGCAAATAGCAAATACCTTTCCCTTCAAAAAAGGCAGTTTGAATTGCATCAGAGAGTCTATTGTAGAATTCTTCTTCCTCTTTAACGATGATTCGGTCGATTATTAAGAATAGATTTTGAGAATTTGCGGGATACTCCTTAATTTCGTCCAAACGGACAACTTTTTGGTCTATCATAATCCTCGCGAACCCTTGTTGCAATAAAGTTTTGAGTTTGTCTTCTATTTTTCGACCTTCTTCCAAATATATTGGGGCTAGGAGTAACCATTTTGAATTTAATGAAAAGCTTTTGACTGTTGTGACGACATCGGTCACGGTATTTTTTTTCACTTCTTGTCCAGAAACTGGAGAATAAGTCTTCCCAATTCTGGCGAAAAGCAATTTTAGATAGTCATATATTTCGGTGGATGTTCCAACAGTTGACCTTGCGTTGGTGGTGTTCACTTTTTGTTCGATGGCAATAGCAGGAGCAATACCCTTAATATATTCGACTTTAGGCTTATCTAATCGCCCTAAAAATTGACGAGCGTAGGAAGACAAACTTTCTACGTAACGGCGTTGCCCTTCGGCATACAATGTATCAAAAGCTAGTGATGATTTTCCTGAACCCGAAAGACCAGTTATTACCACTAATTTATTGCGAGGAATGGCAACATCCAAGCTCTTTAGATTGTGAACTTGTGCGCCTTTGATGATAATATTTTTTTTGGGCTCGAGTAGAGAAATATCCTTTGTTAGCATTGCCATTTTAGATTTTGTGCAAAGGTAAATAATTCTCTGATGGGAACAGGTATTATAGCACTATGGTCTCTATAAATTATGAAACTAATAATTTTCTTATCTCGAAAGAAAAACATAATTATTCAAGGATTGCATTTTTTTGACTGTTGGTCATTGCGAAATTCTTATTTTAAGAAAGTCGAAAACTAAAATATCATTGAATTTACCATTACATTACCACAACATTTTTTTTAAGATGAAATGGGACGTATTTTTTTTTATAGCAAGAAACACAAGTATTTAATAGTATTTCAAACGTTATAGTACGATTTTATGTTGTATAGTTTTTATATATTTGGATATTGAACAAACATAACAACTTAAGATTTAACTTTACATGAACACTAAATTAAATTAATTATGAAAAAAATTACTCTTTTTCTTTTCCTCTTGAGTTTTTCATTAGGATTTGCTCAGCCGACAACAATTGCGGCTGATCCGACAAACAATCCAGCAGATGTAATTTCTATTTTTGGAAGTACATTTACGAATGTTGCGACAAACTACAATCCTAATTGGGGTCAATCAGGACTTTGTTGTGTAAATCCAAGCTTTGATGCAGGTTCTGGCAACCTAGTTTTAGCGTACACCAACTTTAATTATCAAGGTACAGAGCTTACTACTCAAAATGCAGCTAGCATGGAGTTCCTTCACGTTGATGTATGGACTAATGCAAATCCAGCGAGTACAACATTGCAAGTGAGTCCTATTAATAATGGTACTGGTACATCAGAAACACTAGTGACTATTAATTTTACATCGGGTTCATGGACAAGTGTTAACATTCCTAAAAGCGCTTTCACAGGAATGACTTGGGACTCAGTATTTCAAATGAAATTTGCTGCAAATGGACCTGGTAGTACTGTGCCAGTTGATATTTATTTAGACAATGTTTATTTTTGGAAAACTCCAACTGCAGCAGGATCTGATGCAACTTTGAGTGACTTAAAAGTAGACGGAGTTACTATCGCTGGTTTTAATTCAGGCTTAATCAATTACAATATCGATTTACCAAGTGGAACTACTGTATTTCCTCAGATAACTTCTGCAACTACAACAGATGCTGCTGCATCAACCGTAATTACTCAAGCTTCTTCATTGCCTGGTAGTGCTACTGTGGTTGTTACTTCTCAAAACACCACTGTAACCAAAACGTACACTGTTCATTTTGCGGCAGTTGGTCCAGCTTCAGCTGCTCCAACGCCTCCAGCAAGACCTGCTGCGGATGTAAAATCGATTTTTAGTGATGCGTACACAACTGTTTCGCCATCTATGGGTTACACAGGAGATGATAATACGTATGATAATTCTTGGTGCCCAGGTCACACTACTTTAGTACAAGTGGCAGGAGATAATACAAACAAAATTACAGGTCTTGGTTGCGAAGGAATTACTTTCTTAGCTGGAAGATTCAGTGCTGCTGGTTTTACACGTTTCCACATGGATATCTACACCGATACTCCAACTCAAGATAAAAGTTTTAATTTTAAATTTTCTAACTGGAGTGGTGGTGCTGGAGAAACTAATGCTTACGAATATTCTGCAACGAATGCAAACATATTGCCTAATGTAAATCCTGGTACATGGATTTCAATTGATTTGCCATTAACTAGTTTTAACGCGATAGGTGCACCTAATAATACTGATTTTGTACAATTTGTGATTACTTCAGATTTGGGAACAGTTTATTATGATAACGTGTATTTGCACAAAAATACGGTTTTGGCAACTGATAAATTTGAGTTAGCTTCTTTCAAATTGTATCCAAATCCTGCAACCAACGTTTTGAATGTGGAATCAGCATCAAAAATTGATAAAGTTTGTATTTACAATGTTCTTGGACAAGAAGTAGTATCAAAAACTCCAAATAGTGAGTCTGTTACTCTTGATGTTGCTAATCTTAGAACTGGTATTTATGTGGTGAAAACTACTGTTGGTGGCGCTAGTTCGTCTTCAAAATTCATAAAAGAATAATTTTATTTTCTTAATAGAAAGACTGTCTGAAAAGGCAGTCTTTTTTTTTAGCTTACGTTTTACTTTTGGCGTATTGTTATTAATATTATTCTTAGTAAAGAGTCGTTTTTTATTTTACTTTTCTTTATATTTATTTTCCATTTGAAACGCATCAATTTATGAATAAAGTGCAATTAAGGTTTGCTTTTTTTACATCGTTACTACTTGTAACTGTATTTTGTTTTGGACAAGATTTGCCTCCGATTGTAAAGTACAATTCATCAATATACAGCGCTGGAAATCAAAACTGGATGATTTCGCAAGATGAAAATCATTTTGTATACTTCGCCAATAATGAAGGATTGTTAGAATTTAACGGGTCTAATTGGACTTTATACAAGTCGCCAAATGAAACGATAATGCGATCGGTTAAAGTAATTGGCAAAAATATCTTTACTGGTTGTTACATGGAATTTGGGTTTTGGGCTAGGCAAAGCGACGGAAGATTAAAGTACACTTCTCTAAGTCAACGCATTAATTCAAAGATTCTAGTTGATGAGCAATTCTGGAATATTTTAAATTACGATCAATGGGTGATTTTTCAGTCTCTAAATAGAATTTATATTTATGACACTAAGAAAGGTACTTTCAAAATTGTGACCCCTAAGGATAATATTCTTAAATCTTTCAAGACATCAAATTCAATATATTACCAGACGGTGAATCATGATTTGTTGGAAATCGAAAACGGTGCAAGTAAATTAGTGGTAAACAATTCACTATTAAAAAATAACAAAATTGTAAATGTGTTTTCTGTTGAAGATGGTCTTTTGATCCATACGCAGTTCAATGGATTTTATAAATTATCCAATGGAACTTTTGTGAAGTTCAACACTGAAGCCGATTCGGAAATAGCTCTAAGTAGCATTTACAGCAGTCAAATCCTAGCCGATGGTAGTTATGCCATAGGAACAGTTTCCAACGGAATATTTATTCTCTCTAAAGAAGGCAAGGTGAGATATCACATTACACAGAATAAAGGAATTAGCAATAATACGGTCCTTTCGCTTCTGGAAGATTTTGACAAAAATTTGTGGATTGGATTAGATAATGGCATAAACTGTATTAATCTACAATCGCCGATACGAAGTTATTCTGATGAAACGGGTATTTTAGGAACTGTGTACGCTTCTGTACTTCATGAAAATAAGTTGTATATCGGAACGAACCAAGGCTTGTTTTGCAAGGATTATTTAAAAGACAATCAATTTCGATTTATTAGAGGTACCAAAGGACAAGTTTGGTCACTTTTTGTTCACGATCACACATTGTTTTGTTGTCATGATTCAGGAACTTATATCATTGAAGGAGAGAATGCGAAACAAATTTTTTCCCAATCCGGAACTTGGAAAATAGAAGTTGCTCCCAATAGTTATTCCGTTTTGCTCCAAGGTAATTACTACGGAATGTCGGTTTTAGAAAAAATAAATAATCAATGGGTGTTTAAAAACAAAATCGCTGGATTCGATTACTCTTCTAAGTATTTTGAAATTACTACTTCTAATGAAGTTTATGTCAGTCACGAGTATAAAGGTATTTTTCGTTTTCAATTAGATTCTAACTATGCTAAAGGGTCTAAACTATTTGCTTACACCACTCCAGTAAAAGGAAAAAATGCTGGTTTGTGCAAATTTAATAACACAATATATTATGCGTATAAGGATGGAATTTTTGAACTCGACAAAAAAACTAAACAATTCAATAGATCGAAATCATTAAGTACAGTCTTTGATAATGACGAATATACCTCAGGTAAGTTAATCTTGGATAATGCCAATAAATTGTGGCTTTTTTCAAAAAGCTACATTAACTATTTCACGCTAAATAAGTTGAGTTCGGATTTGAAAAAAAATGTAATTTCAATTCCGTCCTCGCTGACAAATTCGATGTTAGGGTATGAGAACATTTCTCAATTATCGAATTCACTTTATCTGATAGGTACTACAGATGGTTATTATACTATCAATCTAAATGATTTGGTTTTCAACAGTCAAAGTGTTTCAATAACGAATATAAGTAGCAACAAACTTAATGAAAATCAGAAGAATTGTTCTATAGCTGAGAAAGGAGCATTCGATTATGACGAAAATAATATTTCATTTAGCTATACTGTCCCCGATTATAACAAATATATTAATGCGGAATACCAATTTTTGTTGGATGGATTTCAAGATGAATGGAGTGAATGGAGTTCAAAATCAACAGTAAATTTTAAGAATTTACCTGCCGGAGACTATACTTTTAAAGTGCGAGCAAAAGTAGCCAATTCCCAACCTGAAAACACAGTAGTGTATTCCTTTACAATTTATAAACCGTGGTACTTGACAAACTTCGCGTTAATTATTTACTTCTTATTAGTTTGTTTATTGGCATACTTTATCAATAAGGCTTATCATGAATTCTATCGCAAACAAAATCAGAAGCTGATAGAAGAGAATAATCTTTTACTTGAAATAAAAGAATTAGAAAACGAACAGCAGCTAATGAAGTTGCGAAATGAGCAACTTTCGTTAGATGTAGATACAAAGAATAAAGAATTAGCGGTGTCCACGATGAGTTTGATCAAAAAAGATGAGTTGTTGTCGTTAATTAAGGAAGATTTGAAGAAAACCTCCGATGAAGCAAGTTCAAGAAGCATTAAGTCGGTAATAACTACTATTACAAAAAACATATCGGACGACAACACCTGGAATGTTTTTAAAGATGCTTTTGATACAGCTGATAAAGATTTTCTAAAGAAAGTAAAACAAGCCCATAGTAGTTTAACTCCAAATGATTTAAGACTTTGCGCTTATCTTAGACTAAATTTGTCCTCAAAAGAAATTGCGCCATTATTAAACATTTCAGTACGAAGCGTGGAAATCAAGCGATATCGTTTGCGTAAAAAAATGGACTTATCTCATGAAACGGGGCTTGTAGAGTATATACTTTCTATATAGATTTTCATTTTTGGACGCAAATAAACCATACATTAACTATACAAATTGTAGTTTCATAATGAATTTAGGTTTGCTACTTAATCCTAGGCAGACACTATAGTAATCACGAAATCTATTGTTTTCGGAATTATTACTCATTTGTATAGTTTGTATAATCATCAAATTATTTTTAAGAACATAAAACATGTAAATTTATGTTAATTAAAAATTTATCTAATAGGTTTTTGTCAAAAGCAAAATAAATGAACTTAAAAAATTATATTTCTGTATTTAAAACCTTAAAAAAAAAACATTATTACACCTCTTGAATTCAAAATTTTAAACTAAACTAAATAAATATTATATATGAGAAAATTAGTATTACTGCTAACCTTTATTATTTTATCCCCATCCGCTTTTTCACAAGGAAATAAAGTTATGGTCGTGAATAATAGCGATGGGATGAGGCTTAAAGTTGATGGAAAAGACTTTATGGTCAACGGAATGAATTGGGATTATTTTCCAATTGGAACCAATTACAGTTACAGTCTATGGAAGCAACCAGATGCGATCATTCAGCAAGCGCTAGATGAAGAAATGGGTTTGCTTAAGAATATGGGTGTCAATACCATTAGAGTTTATTCAGGAATGCCAAAAAAATGGATTGAATACGTGTATGTTAATTACGGAATTTACACCATGTTGAATCACACCTTTGGCCGATATGGTTTAACGATTAATGGTGTGTGGACTCCAATTACTAATTACTCTGACCCTAAAACTAAAGAAATTTTGCTAAAGGAAGTCAAAGACATGACTGCCGAATATAAAGATACTAAAGGGTTGTTATTGTTTTTACTTGGAAACGAAAACAATTACGGTTTATTCTGGGATGGAGCGGAAACCGAGGACATTCCAGTTAAAGACAGAAAATCAACTGTTCGTGCGGAATCGTTGTACCAATTATTCAATGAGGCAGTAATTGAGATGAAAGCTTTAGATAGCAATCACCCTATGGCAATTTGTAATGGAGATTTGCTTTTTCTGGATATCATAGCTAAAGAATGTAAAGATGTTGATATTTTAGGAACCAACGTGTATAGAGGTGTTTCATTTGGAGATGTTTTTGAGCGTGTAAAGAAAGAATACGGCAAACCAGTATTGTTCACGGAGTTTGGCGCCGATGCCTTTAATGAGTTGACCAATCAAGAAGACCAGAAATCCCAATCCTTTTATTTGAAAGGAAATTGGAAGGAAATTTATGAAAATGCTGCCGGTTTAGGCAAAGCAGGAAATGCATTAGGTGGTTTTACTTTTCAATTTAGTGATGGTTGGTGGAAATATGCTCAAACGAAAAACCTAGACGTACATGATAACAATGCTTCATGGTCTAATGGAGGCTATCAAAAAGACTTTACAGAAGGTGAGAATAATATGAATGAAGAATGGTTTGGAATTTGTGCCAAAGGGGCAACCAATGAAAAAGGACTCTATCAATTGTATCCACGAGCAGCATATTATTTATTGAAAGATATTCATCAGTTGAATCCTTATGCTGAAGGCACTACTTTAGCGAGTATCAACACCTATTTTGATAAAACGCAAATTATGGACGCTACTTTAAGAGCAAGGGGCGATCACGCTGCTCTTGAATCAAACAAAACTTCTAAAATTAGATTCAGTAGATTGTCAGCAGAATTTACCACTTTTAATACTGGAGGTAACTTAATTACCACTCCTAAAAATGTCGCAAGCAATGCAACAGGTTATCCAAACCGAACTGGTTTTGATCAAATGGAATCCTATTATATTGGAGTAGCTGGAAATCCTTCGGCAAATACCAGCGCCAATATTGAATTTAATATTCTTGGAAATGTTGCGCAAAACCCAATCGATCAAATTTTTTATGAAAATCGTGGTCTACCGTTTACTGTTAGCGGACCTAACGGCGACGTGAAATTGGAGTCTATTAATAGAATTCAAGTTTATAGAGCTAGTTATAACTGGAATCATAAATTATTCAACCTGACCGGGTTTTACCGAACAGGGCATTACCACTGGGGTTATGAGGGTGATTTTTTCGGATTGTATCCGGAAGCCAATTACGGACCTCAAATAGATGTTTATAATGGAGTTGCACCTTCTGGTTTTGAAATGGAAGGAAAAAAAGAATTCAAAGGACTAAAGTTTGCATTTGGACCACAATTATGGTGGGGAGCCAATCCAGCTTTGCTACTTAAGTACAGTAGAAGTATTGCGAAAATTGATTTTACAACAGTTTTCCATGAAGACATTGCAAAACAAGGATTGACGCAAAGTTCGTTTGCAATTCCTCAACCGAAAACAAGAAGATTGACGCTTCACGCTAATAGAAAGTTTGGCGATTTTGGTATTGATTTAGGCGGAATTTGGGCAGGTCAACCCTTGAATGGTAGAGAATATCAAGTAGCAAGAGGTCCAGAAAACGATCAAAAAGTTTTTCAAAACCAAATTGGGTCGAAAGATAATTGGGGAGGAAAAGTAAAGTTTACGTACACCGGTGGGAAATTCAATTGGTACGGACAAGCTGCTGCTATGGGATTAGTGGCCAATGGAGGTGCCGACTTGACGCAAACTTTCACAGGATGGCGTTTGAAGGATAGTGGAAGTGGGAACCAATATAATTTTTTAAGTGGGTTAACTTATACTATCGGCAAGTTTCAAATTGCACCGAACTTTTTGTGGCAAAAACCTTTAGAAGGTCCAATGACTGCTAATTTACCAGCGCCTGGAAGACCCAGAAATATAGTGGATGATCCATTTGTAGTAAGAGCAAATAGAGAACAAGTAGCTGGAGAGATTTTATTTACTTACGACCCAACACCAGGAACTTGGATGTATGAATGGGATAATGACAAAACAGAAGACTCCAAGTTTGCTGTAAGTGCTGGGTTTGTATTCCGTCATTTGCCAACTACGCAAGATGCGGCTATTGGTATCTTGGGTAATGGAAGAACGACGTTTGCCTTTCCAGGAGCTGCCCCTGCAAAAGATCTATGGGAAGCCAATGCAAGAGTAGTATCAAAAATTGATGGTGATTTTGGAATTATTGCGAATTTATATGCTGGTGAAGCTCAAGCAAATGGCAGTAATGCCAGAACAATTCATCGATGCGGTATGGATTTGAGATTAATTTATAACAAAGTGAAATTGAGCTCTTTTATAAAAATTAATGATTGGGGTCCTTACGATTATCATCGCGATTTTAACTTGACATTCCCACTGCAATTGATGACCGACTTGTCGACCGAAATTGGGAAACCGGATTGGTTTATTTTACCTGGGACAAGAATAGGTATTCGTGGAACTTGGAGAGCACTAGATCAATTCTCTCCTCGCTATAATCCTACACAAGTTCTTAATAATGCTGGAGATTGGGTTTCAGATCCAACTGCTATTGGTTTCCCTAATGGAAATGAATGGGAAATCAGAACATATATTCAAATAAATATTGGCAATTAATAAAAAAACTATGAAATCAAATTATACTATTCGTTTGGTAAAGCAGCTATCCCTATGGATGATTGTTTTGGTCTTTTTTGGATGTGAGAACGATCCTAAAGATTTTAAAGAAGCAACTTACTCTACTAATCCAGAGGTTTTTATTGATGGTTTTAGTTCAGGACTAATTTATGCGGCATTTAGTAATACCGTAGTTAAAGCCTTTCAAGTTGATACTGACATTACGTACAACAATTCTAGCGCTTCAATGCGTATTGATGTACCTAGTGTAAATGATCCAGATGGATCATATGCTGGAGGGGCATTTTTCACTAGTGTTGGAAGAGACTTGTCGCAATACGACGCATTGACTTTTTATGCAAAAAGTTCCGTCGCAGCTTCATTAGATGTTATTGGATTTGGAATTGATTTAGGTGCTAACAAATACCAAGCATCTATTTCCGGAGTAAGCATCAGTACCACTTGGAAAAAATATATCATTCCAATTCCCGATGCAGCCAAATTGAAAATTGAGAAAGGGATGTTGTATTTTTCAGAAGGCCCAGAAAATGGAGACGGTTATTCGTTTTGGTTGGATGACGTGAAATTTGAAAAATTAGGGACTATAGCTCACAGTCAGGCCTCCATATTAAATGGAGCTAATAAAGTTCAAACTTCCTTCACGGGTGTTTCAACAGCTATAGATGGTCTTGCCACAACATTTAATATGCCGAATGGAGTGAATCAAGCGGTGAATATGAGTTCAGCGTATTTAAATTTCACATCGTCAAATACAACAGTTGCTACTGTTTCTGACAGTGGTGTTGTAAATACGATAGGTTCTGGTTCGGCAGTTATTACAGCCACTTTAGGAGGTAAACTGGCTTTGGGATCTCTAACAATTAATTCTTCTGGAGCTTTTGTGCACGCAACGGAACCTACCAGAAATGCTGCTGATGTAATATCAGTTTTTAGTAATAAGTACACGAATGTTCCAGTGGACTATTACAATGGATACTATGCGCCGTATCAAACTACGCAGTCGGCTGATTTTACGGTTGAAAATGACGATGTATTGAATTACACCAATTTTAATTTTGTTGGTATCCAATTCAGTGCCCCAACAATTGACGCGTCTTTGATGTCGCACTTACACATGGATATTTATATTCCAAGCGCTACACCTTTACCAGCTGGTACCAATTTCAAGATTGAAGTCAATGATTGGGGTCCAGGTGGAACTTATCAAGGTGGGGATGATAGCAATGGATCGCGTATTTATGCCGTTCCTACTTTAGTAGCGCAAAATTGGATTAGTCTCGATATTCCTTTGTCTAGCTTATCAGGATTGACAAATAAGGCTCATCTTGCTCAAATAATATTGAGTACAGCTAGTGGAAATAACATTAGTAGTTTTTATGCCGATAATATTTATTTTTATAATGATGGAAGCGTAATACCGGCAGTGCCAACAGTTGCAGCACCAACACCAACGGCTCCAGCGGCAGATGTTATTTCGATTTTTAGTAATGCTTATACCAATGTTGCCGGTTCTGATCTTAATCCAAGCTGGGGGCAAACCACCGTAACTACGCAAGTTTCTATTGCTGGCGACAATACGCTAAAATATGCAGGATTAAATTACCAAGGTCTAGCTTTTGGTAGCAATCAAAATGTGACTTCGAAAAACTATTTGCATTTAGATTATTATACTGCTAATTCCACTAGTTTGAAAGTATACTTAATTAGCCCTGGACCGGTTGAGAAATCGGTAGTTTTAACCGTTCCAACTTCTGGTGGCAGTGGATGGAGAAGTGTCGATATTCCATTAACGTCCTTCTCACCCGTGAATTTAGCGAACGTATTTCAAATGAAATTTGATGGCAATGGAGATATTTATTTAGATAACATCTATTTCCACAATTAATCTAGTACCAATACAGAAAAATAAGAGCAATGAAAAATATACTATTAGGATCAATACTATTGGTCACCTTAGCAGGTTGCAATTCTGATAATAACAATCAGCAATTGGAAAAGCGAAATTGGCAATTGACGTGGAGTGATGAGTTTAACGGCAGTGCCGGAGAATCACCCGATGCCTCAAAATGGGGATTTGACATTGGAAACAGTGGTTGGGGAAATCAAGAGTTGCAAAATTATACCAATCGTCCAGAAAACGTTTCGATGGATGGAGAAGGTAATTTAGTAATCACCGCTAAGAAGGAAAATCTTGGTGGTTCACAATACACGTCAGCAAGAATCAAAACAAAAAGTTTATTTTCTCAAACGTATGGTCGTTTTGAAGCGCGTTTGATAACACCGTATGGCCAAGGTTTATGGCCCGCATTTTGGATGTTGGGCGCCAATAGTGAGAGCGTTACTTGGCCCAAATGTGGTGAAATCGATATTATGGAATTAAGAGGGCAAAAGCCTAGCATTATTAATGGGACGCTTCACGGACCAGGTTATTCTGGTGCCAATGCGATTTCTGGAAGTTATGCTTTGCAATATGATCGCTTTGATGTCGGTTATCACATTTTTGCTGTAGAATGGGATGTTAAAAAAATCGACTTTTTTGTTGATGGCTTCTTGTACAAACGCATAGAGCGCAATAGTGTTCCCGGAGAATGGGTGTATGATCATGATTTCTTCATGATACTAAACGTAGCAGTTGGTGGTAATTATTTAGGAAACCCTGCCTCTGATACTCCATTCCCTCAGACCATGACCATTGATTATGTAAGAGTTTACAAAGAAGTAAAGTAACAATAAAGTAACCGTAAATAGAATTGTTTTTTCTGTTAATTGAATCTTGATGAATACGAATCCAAATATTTTTTTAGAAAAGGAATTTGAGTTGAATGACCAAGCTGTCGCTATGGAAATGGTTTTTTTGAATGGTGAGGAATATTATAAAATTGCCAATCACGACAAAATGCGACCGTTTTTTATGAGCATCGTAAGCGACTCGAATCATTGGCTTTTCATATCCAGTAATGGAGGTTTGACTGCCGGAAGAAAAAATGCTGAATTCGCTCTATTTCCGTACTATACCGATGATAAAATTACCGAGTTTGCGGATATTACCGGTAGTAAGTCTGTTTTTCAAATTCAATGGAACAATCAAACCATTCTGTGGGAGCCTTTTTCGGAACGATTCAATGATCATTATGCAATAAGCAGAAACCTCTATAAAAATAACTACGGAAACAAGATAGTCTTTGAAGAAGTTCTTCATGATTTGAATCTTACTTTCAGATACCAATGGAGTACTAGCAATGTTTTCGGATTTGTAAAGAGTTCAGAAATTAGTAACCATTCTGAAAACGAGTATTCCATTACGGTTCTTGATGGTATTCAAAATATTATGCCTCAGGGTGTAAGTAGTGATTTGCAAACTAGTACTAGTAATTTAGTAGATGCGTACAAACGAAATGAACTACACGCTGAAAGTGGTTTAGGGATTTTTGCCCTTAGTGCTATTATTGTCGATAAAGCCGAGCCTAGTGAAGCTTTAAAGGCAAATATTGCTTGGTCAATGGGTCTAGATAAGCCCACTTATTTGCTATCTTCCTTGCAAGTAGCTGCTTTCCGAAAGAAACAAAAACTACAGACGGAAAGCGATATCAAAGGGGAAAAGGGAGCCTATTTTGTCTCTACTAACTTATTACTAGAGAGCAATAAGTCAAGAAGTTGGAAGATCATTGCAAATGTCAATCAAAATCAAGCGCAGGTCATTCAACTGGCTGAGGCGATTCAAAAGGATAAAACCTTAGAGCAACAGGTGATAGACGACATTGAATTAGGTAAAAAGAACTTGATCGCATTAAATGCCACTGCCGATGGCTTGCAATTTACAGCAGATAAACGCAAAGATACGCGCCACTTTTCAAATGTGTTATTCAACATCATGCGAGGTGGAATATTTGACAACAATTACCAGATTGAGAAAAGTGATTTTGTAGCGTACATCCTGTCGGCTAATAAGTCCGTTTTCGAGAAGCATAGCTCTTTTTTTACTAAATTAAAGGAGACTTTTGACTATGCTGACTTGAAGCAATTGGTTAATGATCACGAAGATGCCGATTTGATTCGGCTCTGCACCGAATATTTACCGCTTAAATTTAGTAGAAGACACGGTGATCCTAGCCGACCTTGGAACAAGTTTTCGATCAATACCCGCAGCGAAATAGACGGTTCTAAAATACTCGATTACGAAGGAAACTGGCGCGATATTTTCCAGAATTGGGAAGCGCTGGCTTATGCGTATCCTGAATTTATAGAAGGAATGATTCATAAGTTTTTGAATGCCTCTACGTTTGACGGTTACAATCCGTATCGTGTGACGAAAAGCGGTTTTGACTGGGAAACCATTGAGCCCGATAATCCGTGGTCGTACATTGGCTACTGGGGTGATCATCAGATTATTTATTTACTAAAATTTTTAGAGTTTATTGAGAAGTACCAGCCTGGAAAATTGCAATCTTATTTTGAAAAAGATTGTTTTGTATATGCCGCCGTGCCTTACACTATAAAATCATATCAAGAAATTCTAAAAAATCCTAAGGATACCATTTCTTTTAACCACGAATGGGATAAGAAAATTAATGGGCGAAAAAATGAAAATGGTGCCGATGGTGCCTTACTACGCGATAATAATGATGAGATTTATCACGTAAATCTTATAGAAAAAATACTAGCGACAGTGCTGTCTAAAATGTCCAATTTTATTCCCGAAGCTGGAATTTGGATGAATACGCAACGACCCGAATGGAACGATGCAAATAATGCATTAGTAGGAAATGGTGTTTCGATGGTAACCCTTTATTACTTGAGAAGATTCTTAAAATTCTTCCAAAAATTATTGGAAACCTCAGAATTAGAAAATATAAAAATTTCTAATGAAATGGTAGAATTTTACCATGCCATTAGAGAAAACCTTCTTGAATTTAAGCCACTGTTAGATGGTTCCATCTCCAATCAAGATCGAAGAAAAATAATGGATGCTTTAGGCCATGCAGCGTCTGAATATCGTTTTCAAGTGTACAATAGCGGATTTTGGGGCAAGAAAAGAACGCATTCTATGTCAGGCTTAAAAGAGTTTACCCAAGTCTGTATCGATTTTATTGAGCATTCCATCAGCGCCAACAAAAGAGCGGACAATTTATTCCATGCCTACAATCTAATGTCTGTGGAAAGCGACGGCGTTCGTATTTCCTATTTGCCAGAAATGCTGGAAGGACAAGTAGCCGTGTTGAGCTCCGGATTCTTAAACGGTTCGGATGCGTTGCAAATTTTAAATGCGCTTCGGAATAGTGCCTTGTACCGTCCAGATCAACAAAGTTATACCTTATATCCTAACAAAGAGCTTCCGAAATTTTTACAAAAAAATACCATTTCAAGAGAGAAAGTGGAAAGGTCTAGTTTGCTTGTTCAGTTGATAAAGAATAACAATTTGCAAATCATCAATCAAGATATTAAAGGCGGCTATCATTTCAATGGGAATTTTCACAATGCCAATGATCTAAAAGACGCCTTAACACTGCTTCATAATAATCAAGAATACAAAGAATTGGTTGCTAATGAAACCGAAACTATTCTTCAAATCTTTGAAGAGGTCTTTAATCATAAAGCCTTTACTGGCAGGTCCGGAACATTTTTCGCTTTTGAAGGTTTAGGTTCTATTTATTGGCATATGGTGTCGAAACTGCATGTCGCTGCGCAAGAAACCTGCATCAAAGCCATCGCAACTCATGAACGTCTGGAAGTGATTGAGGAATTACGGGCCCATTTCGTCGAAATCGGTAATGGAATAGGAATTCATAAATCACCCGACGTTTACGGCGCGTTCCCAACGGATCCTTATTCGCATACACCATTGCATCGAGGCGCACAACAACCCGGAATGACCGGTCAAGTGAAAGAAGATATTCTTACCAGAATTGGAGAGTTGGGTGTGATTATGAAAGAAGGAAAATTGCAATTCCGACCTAATTTACTGCAAAGAAGCGAGTTCTTAGTGCACGATAATGAGGTCACTTTTATAATGGTTGATAGCTCCGAAAGAAACGTAAAATTACCAGTAGGAAGTTTGGCATTTTCAGTATGTCAAGTACCGGTTGTTTATACGATTTCAGCGGCAAATCAGATAGAATTGCAGTACGCTAATGGAAGTAATAAAGTATTGGAAACATTAGAACTAGATCATGTAAATAGTACAAGTATTTTCCTTAGAACAGGCGAAATCTTGCAAATTACTGTTGGTTTGACAGAAGACAATTTGAGATAATGAACAAGGTAATTTACATCTTATTACTTCTGTTAATATCTTGTAATAACAAAACAATAAGCAATAGGTCTAGTAGGATGACAGCAGAAAAAATATTAGGAAACCCAAGGTATCAAGCTATTTGTTATGGAGGGTATCGAACGCAAACGAGGGACAATGAACCAACGATGGTAGAGCTCAAGGAAGACATGAAAATTCTTGCTGCGATGAATATCAAAATCATTAGAACGTATAATGTGCATCATGCCGAAGCCGCAAATTTGTTAAAAGCCATTACTGAATTAAAAAAGGAGAATGCCAATTTTGAAATGTATGTAATGTTGGGAGCATGGATTGATTGCCAAAATGCTTGGACCACCTTACCTCCGAATCATAATGTAGAAAGCGAGCGAAATGCCATTGAAATTGATGAAGCAGTACGATTAGCCCAGGAATATCCAGCAATTGTAAAAATTATTGGGGTTGGAAATGAGGCCATGGTCAAATGGGCCGCTAGTTATTATGTGCAACCAGGTGTGATTTTAAAGTGGGTGAATTATTTGCAAAGTTTAAAGAAGCTAGGAAAATTACCTAAAGATTTATGGATTACCAGTTCGGATAATTTTGCGTCTTGGGGCGGTGGAGATGCCGAATATCATGAAGAAGATTTGAATCGATTGATTAAGGCAGTGGATTATATTTCGTTGCATACCTATCCGATGCACGATACGCATTACAACCCAAAATTTTGGGGAACGATGGCTAATGAAGACCATTTATCCGAAAAGGAAAAAATTGATGCTTCCATGATAAGAGCTAGAGATTATGCAAAATCGCAGTATCAAAATGTGGTCAGTTATATGAAATCAATCGGAGTTAACAAACCCGTTCATATTGGTGAAACAGGTTGGGCTACTTTAGATAATGATTTGTATGGCGATAGAGGTTCAAGAGCTACCGACGAATACAAATCGGGTGTTTTCTATAAGTTAATGCGCGATTGGACCAATAAAGAAGGGATTTCTTGTTTCTATTTTGAAGCCTTCGATGAGAATTGGAAAGATAGTGCCAATCCTGTGGGTTCTGAGAACCATTTTGGGTTAATCAATTTGCAATCGGAGGCCAAATTTGCACTTTGGGATGCCGTTGATAAAGACACTTTTAAAGGTTTGACACGAAATGGAAAACCCATTACAAAAACCTACAAAGGAAATGAAAAGGCACTGTGGTCGGATGTAAAGACACCATCGCAATTAGTAACACATTAAGAATGGTAACGAGTAAGCACTTATTAAATCGCATTCAATTTTTGATAATCCCATGTATCATGGCAATTACTTTGCATAGTTATAAAGCTACCAGTCAAGTACAAGTTTATGAAACTTCAGCCGCTGGAAATTCTTTAAAAAAAATAACTTCCTTTTCAGAAGGAAAATCTCCTATTGTTATAACGTTAAATCCGAATGAAAAATTCCAAACTATCACTGGTTTTGGAGGCTCGTTCACCGAATCTTCGGCTTCTTTACTCAATCGATTGAGTAGTAAAAATCGCAAGAAAATTTTAGAAGCCTATTTTAGCAATGAAGGTGCCAAGTATTCCTTGACAAGAACTCATATTAATTCTTGTGATTTTTCCCTGAAACATTATGCTTATGCTATGGTCGATGGAGATAAAGAACTCCATAGCTTTTCGATTGAAGAAGATAAAAACGATCTCATTCCGATGATTTTGGAAGCCAAAGCGATTTCAAAAGAGGGGTTTAAAATTATAGCTTCTCCATGGACGGCACCACCTTGGATGAAAGACAACAAAAGTTGGATCGGTGGAAAATTATTGCCGGAATATCAAGACACTTGGGCGTTGTATTATTCCAAATATATCGATGCTTATAAAAAAGAAGGGATTTCAATTTGGGGACTTACGGTAATCAACGAACCTCACGGTAACGGCAACAATTGGGAAAGCATGCTCTTCTCTCCAGAAGAAATGACCTCATTTGTGCAGAATCATTTGGGGCCAACGTTAGCAGCTCATGGGAAATCGGATATTAAAATATTAGGATATGACCAAAATAGAGCCGGACTAAAAGAATGGGTTGATGCTATGTATAAAGATGAAAACGCATCAAAATATTACGCAGGAACTGCTATTCATTGGTATGAAAGTACCTATGAAGTTTTTCCAGACGATTTGCAATATGCGCATCAAAAAGCACCTAACAAACATCTGATTCAAACCGAAGCTTGTGTCGATTCGGAAGTACCCCATTGGAATGATGATGCTTGGTACTGGAGCAAAGAAGCAACCGATTGGGGCTGGGATTGGGCCAGTGAAAAAGACAAATATTTGCATCCAAAATATGCGCCCGTAAATCGTTATGCGACTGATATCATTGGTTGTTTGAACAATTGGGTAGACGGTTGGGTCGATTGGAATATGGTTTTAGACAAACAAGGCGGCCCCAATTGGTTTAAGAATTGGTGTACCGCTCCAGTGATTGTAGATCCAGAAAAAGATGAAGTTTATTTCACGCCCTTATATTATACGATGGCTCATTTTAGCAAATTTATTAGACCGGGTGCTGTCAAGATTGGCTGTACAATAAATAATAAAGAATTGATGGCAACGGCTGTAAGAAATCCTGACGGAACCATAGCAGTAGTTATTTTCAATCCAACTGAAGCAAACCAATCACTTGAAATAAATAATAATACGAGCAAAATCAATATTTCCATTAGTGCGAAAGCAATACAAACGGTGGTTATAAAATAGCAATATTAATACTATACAATTATGGAATCATCTCAACCAACCCAACCAACCCCATCAACCAGTGGTAAAGTACCTTATGGTCAAAAAATTGCCTTTGGATTAGGGATGCTGGCAAACCAAATGTTTCCTGCGGCCTTAGGAATTTTTATGGTTGTGTTGGTCGAAAATTTAGGTATGCCAACATGGATGTGGGGTATTACTTTTTTTCTTCCAAGAATATTAGATGCTTTCATAGATCCAATTATGGGTTTCATATCGGACAACACCAGATCTAAATGGGGTAGACGACGACAATATGTTTTTATTGGAGCCATTATCATGGGAATTTCTTTTGTGGTAATGTGGCAACTATTTAGAGAAAGCGGCATAGATTATAATTTTTACTACTTTCTAGTATGGTCGATTGTCTTTTATTTTGGACTGTCTATTTTTAGTGTTCCTTTTGTGGCGATGGGTTATGAAATGAGCGATGATTTTCATGAAAGAACAAGTATTATGGCAATTTCCCAGTGGATTGGGCAATGGGCATGGGTTATCGCACCTTGGTTTTGGGTAGTAATGTATGATAAAAGTTGGTTTCCCAATGCCGATACCGCAACGAGAACCTTAGCGGTTTGGGTAGGGATTTCGTGTATGATATTAGCAATGATACCCGCTATTTTTATTAAAAGTAAGTCAACAAAAAACGAAGAAAGTTTTTCTCCATTAACGTTCAGAACCATGGGCGGCAGTTTAAAAGAAATTTTTTCGAGTTTTATAGAAGCATTTAAGAATAGTCCTTTCAGAAAACTTTGTATTGCTACCTTCTTTATTTTTAATGCCTTCAACACGGTTGCAGGGTTTACTTTCTTTATAGTGGTTTACTATTTATTTAATGGAAGTTCATCTGATGCCGGAATTTGGCCAACACTTTTTGGATGTTTAGGTGCTTTATCCACCACTTTTATTGTAATTCCGATTGTTTCTTGGATGTCTAAGAAAATGGAAAAAAAGAAAGCTTTTTTAGTTTGCCAAGGAATTTCAATTTTTGGTTATATATTACTATGGTTTCTTTTCATTCCTGGAAAGCCTTATATGTTTATTTTCGCTTTACCTTTCTTTTCCTTCGGTATCGGAAGTTTATTCACCTTAATGATGTCCATGACCGCTGATGTTTGTGATATGGATGAATTGACTTCTGGGAAACGACGAGAAGGAATTTTTGGAGCAATATACTGGTGGATGGTAAAGTTTGGTTTTGCTATAGCTGGATTATTAACAGGTGTAATTATGTCCTTTGTAGATTTCCATCCAGGAGCAGCTACGCAAACAGATGGTGCCGTTACTGGCTTAAGGCTTTTTTTCTCGGGAATTCCAATTTTAGGTACCATGGTAGCGATGTGGGTCATGAGAAATTATGACTTGACGGAAGAGAAAGCAAGGGAAATAAAAAATGAATTAGACACTCGAAAAGGAGCGGTAAAAAAACAATCTTCTGCGTACTTGCCAGGTAAATTACTTTCTTTAGGGAATGGTGGAACTACTTTAAATACTGTTGTTGGCTCCGATTTAAGTTCAAAAAGTGAAACAGAAATAAGAGTTCAGTTTTCAGAGATTTTTAATGATGGCTTGCATGGTTTATGTTTTAGTCCGTACCTAGAAGGCCAAGTAGTCGGCGATATTTTGTCTGCGAATCAAATTCGAAGAAGATTGGACTTAGTAACGCCACATACCAAATGGATTCGGTCGTTCTCTTGTACTGAAGGAAATGAATTGATTCCTGAAATAGCACATGAAAAAGGACTAAAAACCTTAGTAGGGGCATGGATCAGCCATGATAAAGTAAAAAACGAGAAAGAAATTCAAAAGCTTATCGCTTTGGCTAAGGCTGGTTTAGTGGATATTGCTGCCATAGGAAACGAAGTATTGCATCGTCAAGAAATTTCTGAGCAAGAGTTGTTGAACTATATTAAGCAAGTACGAGAAGCCCTGCCTGATGCTATACCTGTAGGATATGTAGATGCTTATTATCAGTTTCTAGACCGACCGGCTTTGATAGCCGCCTGTGATGTGATTTTGGTAAACTGTTACCCATTTTGGGAAGGCGCAGAAAATGATTACGCGTTGTCTTATTTGGATAGAATGGTTGAATTAACGAAAGTGGCTGCTAAAGGGAAGAAAGTAATTATTACAGAAACGGGATGGCCAAGTAAAGGAGAACGGGTAGAGGCAGCAGTGCCGTCGTCTTTAAATGCAATGAAGTATTTTATTGCAGTTCAAGAATGGGCAAAAATCAAGAATGTAGAAGTATTTTATTTTTCATCATTCGATGAATCGTGGAAAGCAAATCAAGAAGGAGAAGTTGGAGCAAGATGGGGTATTTGGGATAAAAATGAAAAACCAAAGTTTGACACTAAAATAGTAACCGATGTCATTTAGAAGAAAAGAAGATTCGCATTATCAAATACATTTTGATTGCACGAACGAGATAAATAATTATAACGGGATTGACTTTACCAATAAACCGCAGGAAGAAGTAGACCGTCTTTTCGATGAAGTTTTAGAAAAGGGAATGCATGGGCTTTGCTTCAGTCTTTATGAAGATGGGCAAAAACCAGGTGATATTATTTCAGAAGAACAAGTTCGTAGAAGAATGAAAATAATTGCACCTTATACGAAATGGGTACGATCATTTTCATGTACAGAAGGCAACGAGTTCATTCCGGTTATTGCTAAAGAATATGGTATAAAAACCCTAGTGGGAGCATGGTTAGGCGATGATCCAGAAGTAAATGAAAAAGAAATCGAAGGTTTAATAAAGCTTTCGAACGAAGGCTACGTTGATATTGCTGCCGTAGGAAATGAAGTGATGTACAGGAAAGATTTAACCGAGGACGAACTTCTGGAATTTATCAGCAAAGTGCGTAACGCTATTCCGAGCACTATTCCTGTTAGTTATGTTGACGCCTACTATGAATTTACGATAAAACCAAGAATAACTGAAGCTTGTGATGTAATCTTAACCAATTGTTATCCGTATTGGGAAGGTTGTAATTTCGAGTATTCTTTGGGACACATGAAACAAATGTACCATCAAACATTGCAGGCAGCCAATGGCAAGAAAGTTATTATTACCGAAACCGGATGGCCTAGTAAAGGGGAAAGTTTTAAAGATTCTCATCCTTCGCAAGAAAATGCTCTGAAATACTTCTTAAATACCCAACTGTGGTCACAACAAGAACATATTGAAATTTTTTATTTCTCCTCTTTTGACGAATCTTGGAAAGTTGGAGCCGAAGGAGAAGTAGGTGCATATTGGGGCATTTGGGATAAACACGAAAAATTAAAATACTAAAATCAATATATTAAAATAATCGCTAAAGTTATTATTAGCCGTAAAAACCTGAAGAGGGCTCTCTAAAATTTTGCTCAATTCGTAAAGTCAATTCCTATGAAAAAAAATATGCCCCTCCAAATTCTCTTCTTATTTTGTTTAATAAGTCAAGTTTCCTTTGCGCAAGTTGATGTAATTTATAATGACCTAGTTTGGTCCGATGAATTCAATACCAATGGCACCGTTAATGCCAATAACTGGTTTCACCAAACGCAATTACCAGGCGGCGGAAGTTGGAATAACGGCGAAGTGCAGCATTACACGAATCTTTCTGCCAACTCCTTTGTAAACAATGGATTTCTAAATATAGTTGCTAAGAAGGAAACGTTCACAGACCAAGGGATTACAAAACAATATACGTCGGCGCGGTTAAATTCTAAGTTTGCCTTCAAATACGGACGGATCGATGTTCGTGCTAAATTGCCAGTAGATGCTGGAACATGGCCTGCAATTTGGCTTTTAGGCAAAAATATAAACGAAGCAGGAGGTTATTTTGCGTCCACTTTTGGAACTACAAGCTGGCCAGCCTGCGGTGAAATTGATATTATGGAGCACGGAATTTTCCCGACAAAGCCTATAAATTACATTCAAAGTACACTGCACACACCTTCTTCTTTTGGAAACTCGATGAACAATGGAGGTATCATCGCGTCGGATCTAGCCAACAACTACCATATTTATTCCATGAATTGGTCTCCAAATCAAATTTCATTTCTTCTAGACGGCGTTATCTATTATACCTACAATCCTACCGTAAAAGATGCTAACACCTGGCCGTTTGACAAAGAACAATTTATTTTATTAAATGTTGCAATGGGGGGTTGGGCTGCTCCAATACCCGCAAATTTTATTCAAAGTTCGATGAGTGTCGATTATGTTCGAATATATCAAAATACTACAGTAGATACACAAGCACCAACTAATTTTACAGCAACAGTTGGCATTGTTACTGGTACTTCTGTCGAATTGTTGTTGAATGGAACTGATAACTCTGGTAATATGGCGTATGACATTACATACAGTGGCGGAACCATTAATGTTTTTAATCCTTCTGGCGTACAAAAATCAGTAGTAGTTCCAAATTTGACTCCAAATACAAATTATAGTTTTTCAGTAACAGCGGCAGACCCTTCGGGAAATCCAGCGATTAATAATCCAATTACTCTAAATGCTACAACGGTTACTAATCCTGAATGTACAGGTACCGACACCCAAGCTACCGAGGGTTCCTTTACCCTAGGATATAATTACGCATTTCAAACCATTGGTCCTGATGTTAAAATTACTTTTGAATTATTAGATACTAAAGTAGGGTTGGTCGCTTTCTTAAGAAAACAGGCACCTTTAACGGAAACGCAAATGACAAATGTTTCAGGTCAGGTTTTTACGCAAACTATTACTGGCCAAACGGTGGGGTCTACGATTACGTATGCTGTTAAATTTGCGTATGCAGGCGGATTGGCGGTAACCAAATACTTCTCCTATGTGGTCGGCAATAATAATTGTTCCCTAGGATTATATAATCCCACAGAGGCAATAGACTTTTATTTCCAAAATCCGACGCATGATATCTTGAACATTACATCTAAGAGCACTATTGATAAAGTTGAAATATACAATATCATTGGGAATAAAGTCTTGAGCACGACTTCAAATACAAGCAAACTTGAGACGTCAAATTTGCCTAAGGGAATTTATTTGCTAACGGTATATTCAGGAACTAAGAAAAGCACAAAAAAATTGATGGTGGACTAAAAGAACACGAATTCGATTGTTGGCTTGTCAAAAATTGCAATCAGAACCCGTATTTCTAATTTTATAGTGTTTCACTTCTAAATTATTAGAAAAGGGATCAATATTCCGTAAAAATGAAAGCAAGAACATATTTATTGCATCAAAATTGTTAAATTTTTGGGGTACGCTTGCTTTTTTGAATAAAATTATGCTACATTTGGCTTAACATTAATTCTAATTTAACATTTGCCTATACCAAAAAACTACTTTTTAGAGATTTTTCTCCAAATTTAATTCTATAAACTAAAAGGTAATTTTATGGCTAATGTTGAAACTCCAGATGCATTATTGGTAAAGAAATATGTGGCAGGTGATGAATCCGCTTTGGCTACATTAATTAATAGGCATCAATCCAAAATTTACGGTTTTATATTTTCTAAAATAGCAGATAGAGATTTAACCGACGATATTTTTCAAGATACTTTCATAAAGGTGATCAAAACCCTAAAATCCAATTCTTATAATGAGGAAGGAAAGTTTTTACCTTGGGTAATGCGGATCGCGCACAATCTTGTGATTGATCATTTTAGAAGAAATAAGAAGATGCCTATGTTTCGAGAAACTGAGGAGTTTTCTATTTTTTCAATTATGACCGATCATTCGCAGACCATCGAAAACAAAATGATCTCGGATCAAGTCGAAAAAGATCTAAAAAAGCTGATTGAAGAATTGCCCGAAGATCAAAAAGAAGTCTTAGTAATGCGTATTTATCAAGACTTGAGTTTCAAAGAAATCTCAGAATTAACGGGTGTTAGCATTAATACTGCCTTAGGTAGAATGCGATATGCGTTGATGAATTTGAGAAAAGTCATCGAAAAGCATCAAATTATTTTAACGAATTAATACTAAATTTAAAAGTCATGCGTTGTAGTAGTAACAAACACAAATACTACAATATGGCAAAAATTTACACTAAAAAAACGGTAGTCACCAAATCTATGAAACCTAAAAAAGAAACGATTTCTTTTTTACTGAATTACTCTAAAGCATTAAGCTTTATTAAAGTGGGTAGCATGAATATCGAAACCGTAGCAAATTAAAAAAATCCCGATGAGTATTCATCGGGATTTCTTTTTCTCAGACGTTTCCAAAACCGTTTTTCTTCCAATGGTTTTGGTAATGATATCCTTTTCCAAGTCCAAACCTCGAGCAGGCGAATATTCGCGTCCGTACCAAATGATTTGTAAGTGTAGCTCATTCCATAAGGCTTCAGGAAACAAGCGTTTGGCATCTTTTTCGGTTTGTACAACATTCTTACCATTTGTAAAATTCCAACGGTACATCAAGCGGTGAATATGAGTGTCCACAGGAAAAGCAGGAACCCCAAAAGCCTGGCTCATCACTACACTAGCCGTTTTATGACCCACTGCCGGCAAGGCTTCCAACGCTTCAAAACTTTGAGGAACATTCCCATCGTACTTTTCGATCAATATTTGCGACAAGCCATGAATTCCTTTTGATTTCATTGGCGATAAGCCACAAGGGCGAATGATTGCTTTAATATCCTCCACAGTCAAGTTCACCATATCGTACGGATTATCAGCCTTAGCAAACAACAAAGGTGTGATTTGATTCACCCGAACATCGGTGCATTGCGCCGACAACAAAACGGCAATCAACAACGTGTACGGATCTTTATGATCTAGCGGAATCGGAATCGTGGGGTAGAGCTCTTTTAACGTATTTATAACAAATGTTACCCGTTCTTGTTTGGTCATTTTTGTATTTTTATGAAAGTAAAATTAATACAATTTTAGCGATGTGCCTAATCCAGCTTTCCGTTACAACGCCGGTATTTTAAAAACTATTTTTCTAAACAATAGTTGCAGCTTCCGCTGGTCGCCGCCACATTGCAAGAAAAATTAGTTCCAAAAATCCCGGGGTTTCCACTGCAATCTGGGGCAGAATCGTAAATTGTGAGTTTAATATCGTAAATCAAAACTATGACAACATTAAAAAAAGGTGATCAAGCGCCACCATTTTCGGGAAAAGATCAAGACGGAAACCTACATACCTTAGCCGATTATAAAGGAAAAAAATTAGTTGTTTTCTTCTATCCAAAGGCCAATACGCCAGGATGCACTGCTGAAGCCTGCAACTTGAGAGATAATTACGCTAGGTTTGAGGCGAATAATTATGCCTTACTAGGCGTAAGTGCCGATAATGCTAAAGCGCAGTCCAATTTCAAGAATAAATTCGAGTTTCCATTCCCGCTCCTAGCTGATGAAGACAAATCGGTTATTCAAGCTTTTGGGGTATGGGGCCCAAAGAAATTCATGGGAAAAGAATACGACGGCATCCACAGAACCACGTTCGTAATCAATGAAAACGGAATTATCGATGAAGTTATTTCCGACGTAAAAACGAAAGACCACGCCGCTCAAATTTTGAAATAATAGCATTTAGAGCTAATAAAAAAGAGCCAAGACTCAAGATATATACTCTTGTTTCTTGGCTCTTTTTTCTTATTTAATACTATTTTATTTACTTTCCTCTAGCACTTTGTTAGGATCATAGCCAAACAATTTATGTTTCTTAATGATCTCTGCGATACCAGCCGGTAGCATGTTTTCCCAACCTGATTTTCCATGATGAATCATTTTCAAAACTTCACGGGAGAATACTTGCAAATTGCTTGGGTCAAAATTATCTATATCAACTACTTTACCATTGAACTTGAAGAATTTGTACAATTCTTTCATTCTAGGATGCACCTTGAGGTTTTCGGAAGTGATAATTTCGCCATCTTCTCCTAACATAGGATACAACAACACTTTTAAATCGCGGTAGAACAGTTTTCCAAAAGCTTCCAAAATACCACCACTCAAATGACGGTAGTATTTCTCGTCAAAAATGTCAATCAAATTATTCACTCCCATGGCTAATCCCATTCGGGCTTTGGTGTAGTTAGAGAAATATTCCACTACTTTATAATATTCTTGGAAATTGGATATCATCACAGTTTGCCCTAACGAACATAGCAATTCGGCACGATCCATAAAATCTCGTTCGTCTATTTCGCCTTCAGAACGAAGGTTAGAAAGCGTGATTTCAAAAATTACTAACGTGTTCTCTTTTTCTACCTTGCTTTCATTGAGAAACATCTTCAAAGATTTCTCATACATGTCCATATTCACACTAGTAACCGGACGGAAACTACCTCTCAAGGCTAAGATGTTCTTTTTGTATAAAATAGCAGCTGGAAGAATGTTTTTTCCTTCTGGATCAAACATCACCGCATCGGTCATGCCATTCTTAACCAGTTGCAAACTCATCAAACGATTGTCGACTTCAGCAAAACGTGGTCCGGAAAAATTAATAGTATCAATTTCCAATTGGTCTTTCTCCAAGTGGTCGTATAAGTAACGAAGCAGTTTTTTAGGATCGTTGTATTTATAGAAAGCACCGTAAATCAAATTTACTCCTAGAACCCCTAAAGTTTCTTGTTGCAAACGAGCATCGGTTTCTTTGAATCGAATGTGGATGATGATTTCGTTGTAATCTTCTTCGGGTTCAATTTGGAATCGTATTCCCACCCAACCATGTCCTTTGAATTGCTTAGCAAAATCAATGGTAGCCACGGTATTGGCATAGCTGAAAAACATTTTGTTAGGGTGTTTTTCTCGGCTTAAACGCTTTTCAATCAGATTGACTTCATGCGCCAACATTTTTTTTAGGCGACTTTCAGTAACGTAGCGACCGTCATCTTCAATGCCATATATCGCGTCACTAAAATCTTTGTCATAAGCCGACATTGCCTTCGCTATAGTTCCGGAAGAACCACCAGATCGGAAAAAATGCCGAACCGTTTCCTGCCCAGCTCCAATCTCAGCAAAAGTTCCGTAAATGTTCTCATTTAAATTGATGCGCAAGGCCTTATCCTTAATCGAAGGAATTTGCTCAATGACTTTGTCACCTTTTAATTTAATCTGTTTATCCATTTTTAGTAGGTAATGTGGTAATTCCATACAAAGTTAACAAAATAGGGCTTTACCAAAAGAGAATTAATGCTATTTTTGTAAAAAAAATAACATTGTTGAAAGCATATTTTTTGGGTACTGGCACCTCGCAAGGCATTCCTGTAATTGGAAGCCACCATTCGGTGTGTTTGAGCAATGACAGTAAAGACAAGCGCCTACGCGTATCGCTCTGGCTTCATTGGGAAAACTATTCTTTTGTTATTGACTGTGGTCCTGATTTCAGGCAACAAATGTTAGCATCACAATGTGCAAAGTTAGATGGCATTTTATACACACACGAGCATGCCGATCATACTGCGGGATTGGATGATATTCGACCGTTTAATTTTAAGTCGGGCCCAATACCAATATATGCCCACCAAAGAGTACTCGCTAACTTGAAAAAACGATTTGATTACGTTTTTGAAACCGAACATCGATATCCTGGGGCACCATCGGTTACGCCCATAGAGGTAGTAAATGATGAACCTTTTATGCTGGGAAATAAAATGGTAGTGCCAATAAATGTTAGTCACGGAAGTCTTCAGGTTTTTGGTTACCGAATAGATGATTTTGCTTATCTGACCGATGTTAAAACTATAGCACCTTTAGAAATTGAAAAACTAAAAGGAGTCAAAGTTCTTGTTGTGAATGCGCTTCGTGAAGAACCACACCATTCTCACTTCAACTTAGAAGAAGCCTTAGCATTTATTGCACTAGTACAACCAGAAAAGACGTATTTGACGCACATTAGTCACTTGTTTGGATTTCACGAAGAAGTTCAAAATAGATTACCCGAGAATGTTTATTTAGCTTATGATAATTTAGAAATCTCCATTTAATTATGAAAAAATCACTTTTCCTTTACCTGTTTATTTTATCCGTGTTGATGAATATTTTTACCTACATGTATTTTAGTAAAAAAAACACTTTCGAAGAAACGCAATTCAGTAAAACCAATACAAAGTTTCGAGATAGTTTGACTTCGGTCACTTCAAAATTGCTTGATGCCAATTACTTTTCTTTGGAGTTTAATGAAAACGCGCAAAACTATTTTGAAAAAACCGACTCTAAGAAAATCATCGCTTATGAAAAACTGATTCCGTATGTGAAAGAGAAACTGATGGACTTCAATGACAATCCAAAAGGGAATCCATACACGGGTCAAGACCAAATTGGAGCGCAAAAATTCATTATCAACAAAGCGAAAATCCTAAACCACCGATGGATTATTGCTGATTATAGCGATGGCGAATATTGGGGCGAAGTACTGTTGAAGTATTTTATAAACGAGGACGAATCGGTTTCTTTTGAAGTAATTCAGTCCGTTTTATACCAAAAATAAGATGAAGAAAGGGATTGTATTGCTAATAGTTTTGTTCGGAATTTTTTCTTGTGCCAAGAAATCTGAAACACAAGAACCCACACCAGTTGTCGACTCTGTAAAAACACTAAAAGTGGGTTCCGACCAAGATCAGCATGGCTGTAAAACTTCGGCAGGCTACACTTGGTCAAATTTAAGAAAGGAATGTGTACGTATTTTTGAAGTGGGAAAACGGTTGGATTCCAATCAAAAAGATACCATGAGTGCCTTTGTAATTTTTGATGAAACTGAGACTAAAGCGGAGTTGTTTACCATTTTAGAAAAAGAACCTCTAATTCTAGAACGTAAAAGTAAAGATCTTCCGTGGAGTAACGGCGATTGGCAATTAAGCAAATCCAAGGGTTTGATTTTGAAAAAAGGCAATCAAGTGTTGTTCTCAGGGAAATAAACTAGTGGTTTGATTGTAGCCAATTTTTAAAATCATAGAAATTTTGAGGCGCCACACCATGACCAATAGGGTATTCTTTATATACCGTTTCAATTCCCAATTGCGCTAAAATGGGCGTGGCTTTTCGAGCCCAATCCACAGGAATAACTTGATCAACCGTTCCGTGTGATGCAAAAACCTTTAAATTTTTGAAATCATTTTGTGCGTAATTGGAGGTGGCCATATCCAAATTTAAATAGCCACTCATCGCCACGACGCGTTGCACTTTTTGAGGATAAGATAAGGCAATAGCATAACTCAAGATCGACCCTTGACTGAAACCAATTAAAGTAACATCTTGCTCATCAATTGGATATTGGGTAAGCAACTCATCAATAAACCCAGCTGCTAAATCTCGGGATGTTTTGGCTTGTTCTAAGTCGGAAAATTTGTTTTCATCGGCATCGAAATTAATCGCATACCAAGCATAACTTCCATACATCAAATCATACGGCGCACGAGCGGAAATCACATAATATTCATCAGGAAGTTCGCTCGCAAATGAAAACAAGTCTTCTTCATTACTGCCGTAACCATGCAGTAAAAGTAATAGTGGATTTTTTTCCAGTTTGATTTTAGGTTCCCGAATCAAATAGTGTAGCGATAATGACATAGTAAATTAAATAAAGTGGAAAACTTTTTGAAATAGATTTCCCAATAATGGAATGGGTTTTTGACTTCCCTGAATAGCGGTAAAAAAGCCGTAGGTCCAAAGCACGGAGACGAAAATCCACATCGTTCCTGAAATCATCAAACTATCAAAATTGCTCACAATTAATCCTAACGATAAAAATGTAATCGACAATCCTAATGCTTGTCGGATGTGAAATGAGGCAAACGGATTCTTGCTTTCCGAATTCATTGAAAGCGCAATCAAGACGCCTACGATTAAAATGTAGCTAGTGATTGCAGCTGTTTTCCCCTCTTCTGTAGTAGTACTCATATTTTATAGAACTAATTTTCCTTGATTGTAAATGCCATATACTTTACCTTTCATGGAGTGTCCCAAAAAGGCTGAATTTTTTGATTTTGAAAGAATGCTGTCTTTAGTAAAAATCCAATTTTCTTCTGGATGAAATAATGTTAAATTGGCTTTTTGACCCGTTTCAATGCTGTGCTTTTCGAGTTGAAAAATACGTTTTCCAGCCGTTAGTTTATCGATGATGGTTTCTAAAGGCAACACGGTCCCCAAAGCTCCAAAAGCGCTTTCTAGTCCGATAGTTCCGTTTTTAGCCAAATCAAATTCCATCTTCTTATGTTCGATATCAATTGGGTTGTGATCGGAAGTAATACAATCAATTGTGCCGTTCATTATTCCTTTTAGTAAGGCTTGTCTGTCGACTTCAGTTCGCAAAGGCGGACTCACTTTAAACCGAGTATCAAAACCTTCTAACACTTCATCTGTAAGTGTCAAATGATGCACGGATGTACTGCAAGTTACCTGCAATCCTTTGGCTTTAGCTTCTTGAATTAGTGCCATTGATTTGGCAGTAGAAATCGTCGGAAGGTGTAATTTACCACCGGTATATTCCAATAGAAATAAGTTTCTAGCCACCTGTAATTCTTCGGCTAAATTTGGAATTCCTTTCAAGCCCAATCGGGTCGATACCATTCCTTCATTGGCAACGCCGCTTCCTTTTATAGCTGAATCTTGGCAAAAAGCGATTACCAATCCATCAAAATCTTGTGTGTACTGTAATGCAATTTTTAGCAAGTTGGGATTGTCAGTATTTTTGTTGTAATCGCCAAAAGCAATAGCTCCGGCATTTTTCATATCATACAATTCGGACAAATCTTTCCCCAAGCTTTCTTTTGTTAAAGCTCCAATGGGATATAATTGCGTTGCCGAGTTGGTCGCTTTCGATTTTACAAAAAGCACTTGCGATTGGTTGTCAATCGTAGGGTAGGAGTTGGGTTGCAACGCTATAGCTGTAAACCCACTTTTCGCAGCAACTTCCAAGCCATTGGCAATCGTTTCTCGATCTTCAAAACCAGGTTCTCCTAAGGAAACGCTCGAATCAAACCAACCTTGTGAAACGTGTAAATTCTCCAAATGGATTTCTTCAACAGCGTCTGGATTTGGTAAATTGGGTCCAATATTCTTAAAGATTCCATTTTCGATTTGCAAATCAACAACTTGCTGGTGAAAAGAACTCTGTGGGTCGATAATCTTAGCAGCTCTGAGGATTAGTTTCATTTTACTAATTTTTGAATGAGTACTTCAGTGACTAAAAATAATAAAGCTAGGATAACAAACCATTTCCATAAAGTGTTATTGGTTCGGTCGGTTTGGAGCGTATCTAAAACAGTTTCAATGGATTCTTTTACCTTAAAATCACTCAATAGATTGTCCGGATTTTCGGTGATCGCACTTTCGGAACGATTGTAATTAAAGCTCACATTCTTTAGCAGTTTGTCTTGTTTGTAAATGCCAAAATTGCCAGCTTGCTGCGGAAACTCTGCGCAGGTTACTTTGACTTTATTGTTCAAAATTTGCTGAATCGGAATGAAATTCTCGTCTTTGTTTTTGATGCTTACAATTTCATCTTTGCCCAACAAAGCATCTATAAAAATGGGGTTTTGTTCTCCAATAGTATACGCAGAAACGCCAGTTTTTTGAATGCTTTGCGCCATATTATAAAAAGTAGGCACAATCAAAGGCGAATTCTGAAAATTGGAATTCTTCTTATTCAAGGCCGCCGCAAAAACATAAACCGAAGAAATCGGATTGGGAATCGATGTTAAGAAAACACTTTGGTCTTCATAACTCAAAATGGCCGGATGCACCGAGCTGATTCCGAAGGAAGATTGTGTTTTTGGGTATTGAAAGTTGGCGACTTGTTTTTCGAAAACACTACTGAAAATAGGGTTGTTGAAAGCGATTTTGGTAATCAGTTTCTCGGTGTTTTGAAGAGATTGAAATTGTAGTTTTCCGAAAAGATTTAAAAACGTCGTGCTATTCGCTACTTTACTTTCATTGGCTGGTATAAAAATCAAATTGCCGCCTTTTTCTACAAAGGATTTTAAAGTGGTTTGCAACGCTTGCGGTACATCAGGGATTTCATTTACTACAATCGCATCTTGTTTTTCTAGGATGTTGTAATCCAAACTGGATAGCGTTGTTTCGTTATAATTGAATTCATCTGATGTATAAATTCGCGATAAAAAGCTGTTTTTATCAGCATCACCGATACTCAAAACGTTTAACTTTTCAGGCTTTGAAATACTAAAATATAAGGTGTTATCATAGGCTAAACTGTTGTCAGTAATGGTGACATAGCCGTGAAAATCTTCTTTTGGGATTGTAAATTTAAATATTTTTTCGGCTGTTTCTAATTGGGCAATCGTTTTGGCAATCAGTTTGTTTTTATTGTACAACGCAATGGGAAGATCTTTGAAATCGGTTCCGTAGCCTTTCAATTTGACCCCAATTTCATAGAAATTATCGAGATTTTGTTGAATGAAAACACTGTCCACGGCGATATTGTTTTTTTGTTCGGCTTTAGGGACAACAAAAAGAGTATTCCAGTTCTTATCGATGCTTTTCAATTGTTTCGCTTGTAATCCATTGGCATCGGTAATGATGATGACATCTTTATTGAAAACCGAAGGATGCGATTTGATTTTAGCCATCGCGCTTTCCAATTGAAAGGGTAGTGGACTGTAGGTCAAATTTTGTAATTCTTTTTGAATCGATTTAATATCGGTGTTCCAAAAGGTTTCAGAATTGGTGACCAGAGAAAAATTTTGATTTTCTGGCGTGTGTTCTAACAAATCTTCGACGGCTCGTTTTAGCAATTCTCCTTTCTGACCTTTGGCTTGCATGCTAAAGGAATTATCCAAAACAAAATACAATTCGTTGGTGCTGTTTTTACTGTCTTTGGCTTTAAAAAATGGCTGTGCAAAAGCAAAAATCAAACACGCCAACAACAGCAATCGTGTGGCCAATAATAGCCATTTTTTAATTTGAGAACTTTTTCGAGTTTGGATGGAGATTTCTTTTAAAAACCGAACATTGGTAAAATATTCTTTTTTAAAACGTCGCAATTGAAATAAATGAACCAGAATTGGAATCACCAGTAAAAACAGGAAGTAGAGAATTTCTGGATGTTTGAATTGCATGCCGGATTGAGTTTGTCAAAAATACTACTTTTTATGATTTCGAATGGACAATTTTAAATTTTATATGATGGTCCGAAAACAATTTTTGATTTAGGATTTCAAAGAAGTAAAAATTGTATTTTTGAATTTGACTAAAATACGCTAAAGATGAAAAAAGGTTTCTGGATACTATTGTTGACTTGGTGCAGCATTTCTTTGTATGCTCAAGAAAAGCGGATGCGGTTGTTTGTTGGAACCTACACTAAATCATGCGACAGCAAAGGTATTTACGTGTACGATTTCAATTCGAATTCGGCAGAAGTTCAATTAATTTCTTCTACAGAAAATTTGGTTAACCCAAGTTATTTGACGCTTTCGACAGATTCGAGTAGACTCTATTGCGTTAATGAAGATGGAGCCAAAAGCAGTGTGAGTACCTATGATCTTGATCCCAAAGGAAACTTGAATTTTATTGCTAGAAGCGATAGCAAAGGCGCCGACCCATGTTATATTATTAATGATTCCGATAAAGTGATTACCGCTAATTATTCTGGTGGAAGCATTTCCGTATTTGGTAAAAATGCTGATGGGACAATCAGTGAGGCGGAGCAGGTTGTTAAACACCATGGCAAGAGTTTGAATATGGAACGTCAAGAAAGTGCCCATGTTCATATGGTTCAATTGACACCAGATGCTAAATACGTTCTGGCTACCGATTTAGGTACCGACCGAATATACATTTATAACTACAACAAGAAATCTAAAGGAAATTCACTCGAAATTAAAGACAGTATTGATGTCAAGAAAGGAAGCGGGCCAAGGCATTTGACTTTTAGTCCCGATGGGAAATGGGTTTATTTACTTCAAGAATTAGATGGTACGGTAACAGTTTTTAAATATCTAGATGGTCAACTTCAAAAAACACAAGAGATTAAAATTGTAGCAGATGATTTTACGGGAACAATTGGAGCTGCAACGATTCGCGTTTCACCCGATGGCAAATATGTGTATGCAACCAACCGAGGAACCGCCAATGAAATTACTTGTTTTGAAGTGGAAAAGAATGGAACTTTAAAGTTTAAATTTAGAATTCCAACATTGGGAAGAGGGCCGAGAGATTTTACTATCGATCCAACTGGAAATTTTTTGCTAGTCGCTCAACAATTCAGTGATGAAGTTGCCGTTTTTGCGGTCAATAAAAAAACGGGAATGCTCACTGATACTCGCAAAAGACTTAATTTGTGTTCACCAGTTTGTTTGGTTTTTCAACAATGGTAATTATTTTTTGTCTTTACGTTTTTTATCACGCGTTTTCAACATATTTCGATTAACCGATCCTGAAATTTTCTTTTTTGTTTTCGATGGCCCGCCTAGATTGACTTTTTTGTTCTTTTTGGCTTTGTCGTGAAAAGCGCCTTCCCCATCCAGTTTGGGTTTTTTCAATAAGAACTTCATAGGTTGTTTGTCTTTTTCTGGGCCAATCAATTTGAGTGAAATTTCTACATCTGCAGGGAAGTCTATAATATCAATTTCATGATTCATCAAGACTTCAGCTTCTAATTTGAATTCTATTTCTCTTGGAGTAAACAGACTAATAGCCGTTCCAGTAGCATCAGCACGACCGGTTCTACCAATACGGTGCATATACAATTCCGGTAATTCGGGCATTTCAAAGTTGATCACATGGGTAATGTCAGAAATATCCAAACCTCTGGCCATAATATCGGTTGTAATAATACCGCGAAGGTTTCCTTCTTGAAAAGAAGCCATCGTATTCAATCGGTAATTTTGAGACTTGTTGGAGTGAATTACACCAAATTGCCCTTCAAAAGCTTCATCGATGCTCTCATGAAGCATATCGGAAATCTTTTTATTGTTGACAAAAATTAAGACACGACTCATGTCTTCGTTTTCTTCAAGCAAATGCTTTAGTAAGTTTATTTTAGTATTGAAATTCGGCACTGCGTAGGAAACTTGTGTGATATTTTCCAAAGGAGTTCCCGAGGAAGCCAAACTCACTTCTTCAGGAAAATCAAAATAATCGTTCAAAATGGCATCCACTTCGTCAGTCATAGTCGCCGAAAACAAAATGTTTTGTCGTTTCGGTTTCATCATAGCTAGAATCGAAGTCAATTGTGGACGGAAACCCAAATTCAGCATTTCATCGAATTCATCAATTACTAATTTCGAGGTTTCATCGAATCGGATAATATTGTCTAACGCCAAGTCCATAGTTCTTCCAGGCGTACCTACCAATATATCAATTCCCTGATATACTGCTGTTTTTTGAGTATTGATGTTCACACCACCGTAGATTCCTAATGTACGAACCGACATGTATTGGGTGAGTTTTTCCACTTCTTCAACCACTTGTACCACCAATTCTCTGGTAGGAACCAATACTACTATTTTTGGAGTATGCGTAGGTGTAAATTTGTAAAGTTTCAACAGCGGCAATAAGTACGCGAAAGTTTTACCCGTTCCGGTTTGTGCAATTCCCATCATGTCTCTTCCCGACATAATTACTGAAAAGGATTTCTCTTGAATTGGTGTCGGTATAGAAAAACCTAATTCATCCAGCGCTTTTTGAACAGATTTTGGTAAGTTGAATTGCTCGAAGGTACTCATAATGTGCTATTTTGCGCAAAGGTACAGTATTTAAAGCAGTAGGCAATACTTCTACACTTTAAGCTACCCGAGAAATGTGGTAATTTATTTTTCTTCAGGAAGCATTCTTGGCATTAGTAAGCATGGTTTGATAAACTATACTCGAAATTTGTTGGATGACTTCGGGTAATTTCTTGTAGTCATTTCCTTTGGTCATGATGGTAATCAAATACGGATTGTTATCCAAATAGACAATGGCCGATTCGCTTAATTGTTGCTCTACTTCGTTGCCATCTTCACCAAATTTATGGGCGGTCTTGGTTCCGGGAGGCAAACTATTTACAATACCCGCTTTGTAATTGCATTTGCTGAGCAGTTCCGTGGCAAATTCCGAATCTTTAACGTTCAAATAAGAGGCATTGTATAGTGTCCGCATAAAAAGTGAAAACTCTTTTGCTGTAATCGGATAATTTGGTTTTTTCCAATCAGGAGTTGCCAAACCGAGATCGGTAAAAATTGCATTGAATACTTTTAAGTCCATGTTCGAATTTAGCAACGCCGTGGCATTGTTATCCGAATATTGTATCATGTAGTTTAAAAGTTCTCTTATGGTATAACTATGGCCAAGTTGAATCGATTTCGAAAGAATATTAGGATGTACATCAAAATTAAACGGGTGGTCAAAAGTGATTATTTTGTTTAAGACACCCGGGTTTTCTTCATTCATCTTGAGAAAGGTAATTAGCTCAGGAACTTTCATTAGCGAACCTGGTAGAAATTTTTCTTCATTATTGATTTCAATCCAATCGTTTTTAGTGTAGGTTTTTAGATAAATAGAGGCCGAGTTAATAATCCCTTGTTTCTTATAATTTTCAATTAATGAAATGATGTTTTGCTTTAATGGGTTGAGGTCATCCGATTCGCATTGATTGTCTACAAATAGTAACGGACTGACGTAGTTGAATCCATTCAAACGTTTTATTTTGTAGGAACAATTTGAGGAAGTATTCGAGTAGAGCGAAGCATTTTCTTGACTTGATTCCGTTGAAGATTCATCCTTTTTGTTAAGTTTCAAAAGCCAATAAGTTACTGAATTGGTCAATAATAAAGCAATAGCAAAAACTATGATAGCAGATTTTTGTGATTTTATTAAATTCAAAATTTTTTGATGTTTAAAATTTAAGAAATCAAATATACTTATTATTAAGACATGGTTTTTTGTTGATTTATTAATATTTACTTAACTTCCATTGTTCTCCTTTGAATATTTTGAAATTATTTCAACAAGCTGTTTTCTATTTTTTATACTTTAAAAACCTTCAAAAACTCCCAATCCAAAAAGGGCAAAATCATATTTTACAGGATCGATAGGGTCTAGAAGGCGTAGTTGGACATCGAGTTCTGCCAGTGCTTTACCATCGTTTTGCTTTCGTGTAAGTAGTCCTAATTTTCGGGCCACATTACCAGAATGGACATCCAATGGGCAAGATAATTTGGAAGCAGGAATACCTTTCCAAATGCCTAAGTCAACTCCGGTAGTATCTTGTCGAATCATCCACCTCAAATACATGTTGATGCGCTTTGCGGCAGAATTATTAAAAGGGTCAGAAATATGTTTTTCAGTGCGTTGGAGATGGTCAATTTCGAAAAATAATTTCTTGAATTCGTGAATGCTTTTTTGCAACGAATCGTTTTCCTGATGAAGAGTAAAAACCGATTCTAAACCATTGTGATTTTTGTATATATGTTGCAGTCCTTTTATAAAAGTCCTAAAATCAAGGCTATTGAAAGTGCGGTGCACAAAATTTTCGAGTCGGTCTAAGTCATGCTCATTGTGCGACAATACAAAGTCATAAGGAGCACTTCCCATTAAATCTATCATTTTATGACTGTTGTGAATGATCATTTTCCGGTTGCCCCAAGATATTGTTGCGCTAAGAAAGCCTGCAATTTCAATATCTTCTTTTAGTTGGAAGAGATGCGGAATTTGAATAGGATCACTCTCAATAAAATTCGGATGATTGTACAAGGTGACTTTTTCATCCAGAAAAGTTTTTAGTTCTGCTTTTGTCATGGGGTGGCGCTTTTTTGAGAATAGAAACCGTCTTTAAGTGCGTCCGTTCTCAGCTGCGGAACATAGCCGGTTTTAGATTGCAGATAGTTGATTTGCGTATCAGAAACACAGGGCAGATTCCCATTTCCGGTGGCCCAAATATAGGTCGAATAATCGGGTGAACTGTACTTTAAGTTTCCCATTTTTGATTGGTGAAAATGCGTTTTTAAATGTGAATTTTCAGCGGGGTAGAGTAAATTCGTCATGGTGAAAGGCTCTTCTTTAAAAGTGAGATGATTCTGAAAATTAGATTTTAATTTCTGCGAAAAAAGAACAACGCAGGATAGCGGAATTAAGGTCCAGTAACTCATGCTTCGTATCCATTGACGAGTTGAGCAAAAATAGGTTAGAACCAACAATCCAAAAAATAATTCAAAGTTCAGGAAAAACCGATATTGTGGTGAAGTTGCAAATAAAAAGAGGCATTGAGCCATCATAACAAAATAGAGCAACCAATATTTTCTCTGGTTGAGGAATTGTTTCAAATAGACTGGAATCCCAATCACGAGTATTATCAGAATCCCATTAAAGATGCTGTAAATTTTCGAATCAAAAATCCATTTTAATAGTATAGAAAAGACATCTAACTTCCTAAATTCTTGACTTGAAATAAAAAAGTCATACCGTTTGGCAGGGCTAAATGAAAAGCGATAAACTTCTTTTGGCAAGGCATAGGATACGTCGAAAACAACAATGTTCGATGGAAAAAAGGGATAGCCCGTTAGAATCGTGTTCTTTATGATAATTAGGCATAGAAGCAACAGCCCAAAAAGATAGCTGGGAAAAATCTTTAAAGCTAATCTCTTAAAATGGACCATCCACAGTAGTAGTGGTAGCAAAAGAATTGGGAGTGAAGTGACTTTTACAAATACGATAAAACTAGAAAGGATGAAGATCAAATTGAAATCCGACACAGAAGTACTATCAAACGTTTTCAAGAAATAATAAAATACAAAACAGGAAAGTAGGTAAACTGCAAAATCGGGTGATGGCGCGCCCAAAAAAGGAAACAACAGCAAAATTACTAAGGGAAAATTAGCTGCTATTAAATCGGGACGTTTTAGTTTTTTTTTATCAGCATCCCAGAAACTCAACCCGAATAGTACCGCCATTAGCAAGCAAAATCCGTTGAGGTCGTTGTAGCAATTCCCAAAAAAAGAAAAACTGAAAACGCTTTGCAGAATATGCCATCCGCTAGTTTGCCCAAAGAAAAGATGCAAATTACTTAGACCTTTTACAAAACCAAATTCGGTGAGCCATTTGATTGTTTGAATATAGTACGTTTCATTATCTACCAAATGCATTGCTCTTGCCGATTGCGCTAAAATCAATAGAGTTACTGCAAGCAAAAAACCTTTTGTCTGTTTTGAAAAGAAGCTAAATGATTGCCAAATGGTCCGATAATGGGTACTAATTTCATCTTTAAAATATCGGAAAGACAAAGCTTGAAAAACAATCAAAAAGGCCTGAAATTCCCAGTTAATTCTTCCAAAGATTGCCCAAAATGTTGCTAAAATCAACGTAGCCACAAGGCCTAACAGAATGTTGATGAAGTAATGTTTCGGCTTTATTGCTGTTATTTTGGACAAGCCAAACCCCAGATTTGTTAGCGTAATAAAAAGATATAGCCAAGTAAATAATACCAGCAACATGGCTAGATGTTGGAAATTAATCCATTGATCATCGTCAGTTTTCGATCGGCCATATCGGCTAATTCTTGATTGTGCGTGACGATAACGAACGTTTGCCCGAACTCATCCCGCAGTTTGAAAAAGAGTTCGTGTAAGTTTTTGGCAGCGGTTGTATCTAGATTTCCCGAAGGTTCGTCGGCAAAGATGATCGCAGGCTTGTTAATTAAGGCTCTGGCTACAGCAACACGTTGTTGTTCTCCGCCTGAAAGCGCATTGGGCTTGTGATGTACACGATCCGATAAACCGAGGTAGTCCAGTAGTTTTTGGGCTTCAAGTTCTGTTTCTTTTTTTTCTTTTCCGGCAATAAAAGCGGGAATACAAACATTTTCTAAAGCGGTAAATTCAGGCAGTAACTGGTGAAATTGAAAGATGAATCCCAAATGAATATTTCTGAATTTAGACAGTGATTTGTCGTTCATTCTTAACACATCTTCCCCATTGATTACTAACGATGTTTCATTCTCAATAGTTGGTCTGTCTAAAGTTCCGAGAATTTGAAGTAAGGTCGTTTTTCCAGCACCAGACGCACCTACAATCGAGACAATGTCACCTTTTCTGATGTGGAGGTCAACGCCTTTTAGCACGTGTAATTGATCGTAATACTTATGGATGTTTTTGGCAATGATCATATGGAAACGGTTTTCACAAAGAAACAAAGATTTTAAGAATTATAGGAGTTCTTTGCCTGTAAAATCTACGTCCTTTTGCAGCGGTATTGTCTAAGACTATGCAACAATAAATAAATATACGTTAATATCGTAATCTTTGTTTAATTTATATTTACATTTGTTAAACAAAAATCTATACATGTACGCAATGAATTCTCAAAATCAAACAGATTCTTTTTCAAATCTAATCCAGTTGGAAGAGAAAGCTATTTTTGCAGGTGGTTGTTTTTGGTGTACTGAAGCAGTTTTCCTCGCTTTAGATGGTGTCAATGAAGTGCTTCCGGGATACATCGGTGGGAAAACGCTTGACCCGACCTACAAAGAAATTTGCACTAGAGAAACTGGGCATGCCGAGGCTATTCAAATTACTTTTGACCCTACGATTATCCGTTTTGATGAATTGATGGAAGTATTTTTCGCCACACACGACCCTACTACATTGAATAGACAAGGAAATGATGTCGGCACACAATACCGAAGTGAAGTGTTTTACTTCGACGAAAATCAAAAGAAAATCACACAAGAGTACATTGATTTCTTGGATAAGAATTTCACCTTTGGCAAACCAGTAGTTACTAAAATCTCACCGGTATCGACATTTTATACGGCAGAGGATTACCATCATAATTATTACAACAGAAACCAATCTCAGGGATACTGCAGTTTTGTAATTGCTCCCAAAATGGACAAATTGAAACATAAATTTCAAGCGAAATTAAAAAAATAGGGAATTAATTTTCATTGAAATAAAATAGCTTTTGAAAGCATCTTTAAATAAATAAACTAAGGTATGAGCACATTGACAGATAAAGAATTATTCGAAATTATTGGCGACGAGCACCAAATGACATCAGCCGAGACTCCGTTACGACCAGATGCTTTTGTTAGAACGGATGAACAAAAAAGGCTCGTGATCGAGAAGCATTTTCAGGCGATTATGGAAGAATTAGGTTTGGACTTAACCGATGACAGTTTAAGAGGAACGCCTCATCGGGTTGCCAAAATGTACGTGGAAGAGATTTTTGGCGGGTTAAATCCAAAAAACAAACCGAAACTTTCCGTATTTGATAACAGTTATCATTACGACAAAATGCTTGTTGAAGCCAACATCAATTTTAACTCTACTTGCGAGCACCACTTTTTGCCGATTATTGGGAAAGCGCATATTGGTTATGTTTCCAGTGGTAAAGTTATTGGATTGTCAAAATTGAATCGAATTGTGGATTATTACGCGCGCCGACCACAAGTGCAAGAACGCATGATTATGCAAATTTTCAATGAATTAAAATCAGCGTTGCAAACCGAAAACGTCATTGTAGTAGTCGAAGGATCTCATCTATGTGTTTCTAGTCGTGGTATTAAAGATGCGTCTAGTTATACTTCAACTATTCAATATGGTGGAATTTTTAATGAGAAAGAAAATCGGAATGATTTCTTTAATCTTTTGAAAACCGAAAAATAGTGGCATTAGTTTTGTAAGTTCGGGTGAAATTTTATTTCATAATAAATGGCACTCGAACTTCAAAATAAAAACAAATCCAACGCAACTCGAGATCTTATTTTAGGGTTTCTTTTTGATGCTATCGGAATGCTGTCTTTTTCCATTCCGTTGTTGGGGGAATTTTCCGATGTCGTTTGGGCACCAGTTTCCGCTTATCTAATGACCGGTCTTTACAAAGGGAACTCTGGAAAAGTAGCAGGTATTTTTTCATTTCTAGAAGAACTACTTCCGTTTACAGACATAATTCCGTCGTTCACTTTAATGTGGATCTATACTTATGTATTCAAAAAAAATAAAGTTTGAGAAATGTTTTATTTCTCCTTAGGAAGCAAAAAGCCCAATTTCATACTTCGCAACATTTTCTTTTCGAAAGCCCAAAAGAACCGGTATTGCCCAAACAGCAAACCAATGCCCACTAAAAGCACTTGATAAATCGGAAAAATCAAAAGCAAACGAACGGGTGTATACCAATATCCTAATGTGTCTTTAGTAATGCCGAGCCAAAAGCAAAATGGTTTAGATAACCAAGCCGAAGCCGAACCCGTAATCGCAAAAACTATGATGATTATAGTCATTTGAAAATTGGATTGAATTCCCCAGCGCTGTTTGAAATTAGGCATAACGTTTCGAATAGAAGTACAAATATAAAAGATTAAATTTTCTCCAAACGTTATAATTTTTGTTTGTACCGACTTTGAAAAAACAGGAAATAGTTATACAACAAATAATTAACTTCTAATCCGTAATGAATGTCACGCCGGTAGTCAATCTGCATTTCATATAAATTGGAATTATACCGGAATGGTTGCAAAGTGCGACTATTCCATTCGGTTACGAAGCGATAATTGCTATTCTCTAAATACGAAAGAGAATAAAAACTTCGGGGTTTTGCCGTGGCGAGCCAAGAATCAAATCCGGAATCGATGATGGTAATTTCATACGCTAAAGAATCATTGGCAATGCGAATGGTATCTTTTTTTTCCACTGTAGCAATTTTGGAATCAGCAACAAGGCCTTTGTTTGTCGTGCAACTTATCACTATACCCACAATTAGAACTGCTAATCCAACTACTTTCATTTTTAAAATTCTTTGTATAAAGTTATGAAATGCAGTGAAATAGGAGCGGTACAAATTGTACTTTAACACAAAAAAAGCCGAGAGGTACCCTCGACTTTTCTTCTTCGTAGTTTTATTTTCCAAATAGTTTTCCTAACAAGCCGCCAAAGCCACCTTTTTTGGTAACGGCCGCCATGGCGTCACTGAGATCGACTTTGCCATCCTCATTTTGATCCAAACCAAATTGACCACCGTATTTTGAAACAGCATCCATCAATACAGAATTTCCAGCTCCTCCCGAAATCGCATTGACCAAATCCGAGACTTCAAAACCCTTGTGATTCGGATCTTTAGCATTGTTCACTAGGGTACCCAAAACTTTCGGAATCAAATTCCCAGCAACTCCAGATGCCGCATCGGAATCTAGTCCAAATTTGGATCCCAGACTTCCAGTAAGTTGTTCCGTCAATTTTTGAACAATTGGATTGGAACTGTCGCTGGCTGCATTTCCTTGAAACAATCCAGCTAAATCTTCCGTGCCTCCTTCCGAAGCTATTTTTTGCAATCCCGATAAAATAGAATTGCTCGCTTCGCTCATTACGGCTTCATTTTGTTCGTTCGGAACTGCGTCGTTGTTGACGACGGCATCTTTTCCAAACTGTTGTACTAATTGGGTTAATTGTTCAAACATGGTTTTTGGTTTTAAAGTTGGTACCCAAAGTTACTAAAAAACATAGTGCGATTAAAACGCCGTTACTGTAATTCAAAAAAAAAGTCAAGCTATTGGCCTGACTTTAATTTATATATAAAAGAGTAGTTTACGCGTTTGCCGATTTCAACAAACTAATAATTTGCTCTGCTAATTCGGTTCCGATACGATCTTGAGCTTCTAAAGTAGCCGCTCCAATATGAGGTGTCAACGAAATTTTTGGATGCATCAAGATTTTAATTTCTGGTGTCGGCTCGTTTTCAAAAACATCCAAACCAGCAAACAATACTTTTCCGGAATCCAAGGCATCAATCAAAGCCACTTCGTCTACAACACCACCTCGGGAACAATTGATAATTCCTACATTATTTTTCATGACAGCCAATTCCGGAGCACCAATCACATAACCGTCTTGAGCGGGCACGTGAAGCGTAATAAAATCAGCATGTTGCAACAAATCTTCCAAAGGTTCCGTCACAATGTCCACATTGATGAACTGACCGTTGTAAAAATCAACACGAATTTCGGCATTGTCTACATATTTATCAGCTGCAATAACTTTCATTCCTAATCCTAACGCCATTTTTGCAGTGGCTTGACCAATGCGACCAAAACCAATAATTCCTAAAGTTTTTCCACGCAATTCGATACCATTGGCATAGGCTTTTTTCAAACCATCAAAATTGGAATCGCCTTCCAAAGGCATGTTTCTATTAGCATCATGCAAAAAACGAACACCCGAAAATAAGTGCGCAAATACCAATTCCGCCACACTTTCCGAAGAAGAAGCTGGCGTATTAATCACATGAACCCCTTTTGAGCGGGCATATTCTACGTCAATATTGTCCATGCCGACGCCACCACGACCTATAATTTTCAAGCCTGGACACGCGTCAATAATATCTTTTCTCACTTTAGTTGCACTTCTTACCAGCACCACGCTAATGCCATTTGTATTGACATAATTGGCCACTTGCTCCTGTGCCACTTTAGTAGTAATCACTTCAAAACCGCCTTTTTCTAAAGCTTCAATTCCACTTTTAGAAATTCCATCATTGGCTAATACTTTCATTCTTTCTTGTATTCGGTTACTAATTTTTATTTTTTTTAGGAGCTATTTCCTGCTGTCCACTCTATTCCCAATTAACAAAAACTGCGGCTGGCGCCGTGTTTTTCTAAATTGGGAGATGCCGTTCCCATCAGGGCTAGGCATTACAATTCTATAGAACGAGTGATAGCTTCTTTGTAAACTTTTAAATGTTCATTCCAGAAATCTTCGCTTCAAAATCACGCATGACATCCACCAAAACTTGCACGCTTTCTAAAGGCAAAGCATTGTACATGGAAGCTCGGTAGCCACCAACAGAACGGTGGCCTGGTAATCCCGAAATTCCGGCTTCTTTCCATAACGTGTCGAAAATAGAAGCATGCGCTTCATTTTCTAACAAGAAAGTGGCATTCATTACGGAACGATCTTCTACATTGGCAGCGCCTCTAAAATAAGGGTTTCTGTCAATTTCGTCGTAAAGCAATTTCGCTTTCGCATTGTTGATTTCTTCGATGGCTGCAATACCACCAAGATTTTTCAACCATTGCAAGGTGAGTAACGAAGCATATACTGGAAATACGGGTGGCGTATTGTACATACTATCGGCTTTAATGTGCTTTTCATAATCCAACATGCTTGGAATGGTACGACCAGTTTTGCCTAGAATTTCTTCTTTTACAACTACTAAAGTCGCTCCAGCTGGGCCCATGTTTTTCTGAGCGCCGGCGTAAATAATGTCAAATTGAGTAAAATCTAATACTCTTGAAAAAATATCCGAACTCATGTCGCAAACCACTGGCATGTCTACTTTAGGAAAGCTTTTCATTTGCGTTCCGAAAATGGTATTGTTGCTGGTGCAATGAAAATAATTAGCATCGACAGGAATATCAAATTCTTTTGGAATGTGGGTATAATTTTCATTTTTAGAGGAAGCAACGACTACAGTTTCTCCAAAAGCTTTCGCTTCTTTGATGGCGTTGTTGGCCCATGTTCCTGTATCTAAATAAGCTGCTTTTCCGTTTTCTTTCATCAAATTGTAAGGCACCATTAGGAATTCTAAACTGGCACCGCCACTCAAAAATAAAGCTTGATATCCTTTTCCAGTCAGACCTAATAAGTCTAAAGCCAACGCTCTAGCTTCGTCCATCACGGCGATGAAATCTTTACTTCGGTGCGAAATTTCTAAAATAGACAATCCAGAATTATTGAAATCTAAAATGGCTGCTGCCGATTTTTCGAAAACTTCTTGCGGCAAAATGCACGGTCCGGCACTGTAGTTATGTTTTTTCATTACGTCTGTTAGCATAGCATAAAAAATTAAGTTGCAAATTTCGGGAATAGCTAGCGAATAACCGATTTTATTTGCACGTTAATCGATGATGTTATTAACAAAAACGTTGTAGTTGCAGTCTAATTTACTTTACAAATGAAGTAAAAAATCTAAGGTATCGACATGATCTGCGTAATCCCACAGTGCGGGTTTTTGGGTTGTTCCAAATGGAATACTCCCTTGGATTAAACCATTCGAAACAATACATTGAATATGCTCTTCCTCATCCGTCAGTCGTTTTTGAACCGATGTTAAGTCTTCATAAAATTCATAAAAAACACTCGAAATAGGCGATGCGTGGCTGGTATCTTCCTTAATAGTCAAGAAACCATTGTCTAGCAATTTGAAATTACTCATCAAGAAAACAGCCTTGTTATAATCGTAGTTGTTGGCGTATTTTTCATAATGAATGATCTCTTGAAATTCAAAAATGGCTTCAAAAAAAGCCGTGAAATCGTAACTTTTCGGCACAAATAATTTGGAAACGTTGCGGCATCCCAATCCGAAATACCTAAAAATATCTTCCCCTAAAGCAATCAGTTCTTCTTTTGATTCTTGTCCGTTTAAAACAGCTATGGAATTTCTCGACTTTCGAATAATACTCGGTTTGTCTTTAAAATAATACTCAAAATAACGTGCGGTATTGTTACTTCCCGTAGCAATTACGGCGTCAAAATGTTCCAGTTTTCCTACTACAAAAGTGATGTCATTTTTAAAATCGGGATGTATTGCGACTAAATACTTAGCCAAAAACGGCAACAAATGTTGATCATTGGAAGAAGTTTTAACCAACACCCGATGACCAGAAAGTAAGACACTAAGGAAATCATGAAAACCAACTAAGGGTATATTGCCGGCCAATACTAATCCAACTGTTTTTGGAGTTACTTTTTCTAAAGGATATTTCGACAACCAGCTCGTCAAATTTTCTTCCGTCAATGCTTCGGCCCACGATTGAATTGCAAAATATACTTGATCTGGAGTATACCAACCATTGTGCGATTGCGACAATTGGATCAAATCCACGAAAGCATCAAAGAACAAATCGTTGTTCAAAACAGCATCATTTGGGGTATTCTTATTTTCAGAAAACTGACTTAAAAATTTCCCTAGTGCAATGAAAGCATTCTTTTTTTCGATTTGTAACATTTGTTTACTTGTTTATAACGACTTTTGATTGTAATTTTGCACAAAAATAAGCAATAGTATTTAGGATTTTCCATTTGGGCATTTTAAAAATCGCAAAATTGGAAATCTAAAATCATAAATAGAAAACGAATGGCAATTATCATAACGGACGAATGTATCAATTGTGGCGCTTGCGAACCCGAATGCCCTAATACTGCAATATATGAAGGCGCTGACGATTGGCGCTATAAAGATGGAACTAAATTAAAAGGAAAAGTTGTTCTTCCTGATGGAAGTGAAGTAGATGCTGATGCGGCACAGACTCCAGTTTCTGATGATATTTATTATATTGTTCCTGGTAAATGTACCGAATGCAAAGGTTTTCACGATGAACCCCAATGCGCCGCTGTTTGTCCAGTTGATTGTTGTATTCCAGATGACAATCATGTGGAAACGGAGGAAACCCTCTTAAATCGACAAGCCTTTTTACACAACGAATAAAAAAAAATCCTGAAATTGACTTTCAGGATTTTTTTTGGAATGGTACGACGATTAGAAACTAAATCCTAAACGAGTATAATAGTAGGCTCCGTTGAAACCCATTTGAACGGCATCCCAATAACCACCAGCTTCTGTATTGCCTTGCTCGTCTTGTTTGTCAGGATATACATTTAGGAAATTGTTGGCTCCAACACTCCATTTTAGTTGTTTGGTCAATTGGTAACCCACCGTCAAATCACTTACGATTTTGGCGCCATAAACATCATCTTCATTATTGTAATCTACTAAGACCACTTTACTAAATCTGGTGAAGGCAAGTCCAGCATCTAATTTTTTAATCGCGTAAGTTAAGTTTAAAGCAAATTTGTTTTTTGGAGCCGAAGCCAATAAGAACGCTTTTTCACGTGCACCAAAGAAGGTTTCTTGGTCAAGTCCTCTATTTTTCACGTTGTAAATTTCCATTTGGTTAAAGTTCCCGGCTAAAGTAGCCCCAAATCTAGAACCTCCAAAACTTTTCTTCCAAGCCAAAACAACATCAACACCTCTAGTTTTGGTATCGACACCATTGGTGAAGAATTGTGCTTCCGAAACACCTAAATTCAAAGCAGAAGCATCAAAATACCCGGTTAATACGATTCTGTCTTTTACATCAATATAGTAACCATCAACTGTTGCAGTGAAATTTCCAACCGATGCGGTAAATCCTAAGGAAGCATTTTTAGCTCGTTCTTCATTCAATTTGTTGATGCCAAAGGCTTTGGTTACGGCACTGTTGTTTGGCGAAAGCAATACTTCGGTAGCACCACTCGAATTAAAATTCGTGAATCGCAAGTTGTAGTAAATTTGGGCTAAAGATGGCGCTCTAAATCCAGTACTAAAGGAACTTCTGATATTGAAGTTTTTGTTCACTTTAATTCGAGAAGCCAATTTGATATTGGTAGTACTTCCAAAATCACTATAGTTTTCAAAACGACCCGCAGCACTAACTAAGAAAGAGTCGGTTACGTCCAACTCGGTATCCGCATAAAGCGATAAGTTGGTTCGGCTTTTATCAACCACGTTTGCTGGACTGTATCCTGGAAATCCTTGAGAACCACCTGGACGTGGAATGGTAGCAGATGAACTTGGATCGGACGGATCGTAGTCCGGATTTGGAATTGTTGGCGCAGACTGTGTAGTTGGATTGGTAATCACATGTCCGTCAGTGTCGTAAGTAGCATAAGAACCTTCTTCACCGGCAAAGATGTTGAATTTTTCCACGCGGTACTCAGTTCCAAAAGCCAAGTTTAATCCTTTTAAAACAGAACTAAAGTTTTTAGAAAAATCAAAATTAGTGGTGTTCTGAGTTAAACTATGCCCTCCAGCATCGAATTCTGTTGGTGATTTTTCCAACAAAGAAGCGTTGATGGTTCCTTTGATATAATAGTGAAACAAGTTTTTACCAAACGTATTGCTGAAATCAATTTTCCAACCGCTAGCCGTTTGTTTTCGGAACCCAGCCGCAAAGGATTGGTCAATAATAGTAGAGGTAATTCTTGGGGTATAACCACCTGGGTAAACGGTTTCAACAACTCGTTCTCCACCATTTCGAGTAAAAGCATAAGCATCGGTATCTCGGTAATTTCTACCACCAAAGGCATAAAATTCCGTATGATCTGAAACAGGAATGGCTAAATTTCCAAACAAATTAAAGCCTTGAATGGCAGCTTCTCCGAATCCTTTTCGGAAATCATAGCCTGGACGAAGCGTTTTGTTTTTATTCAAATATTCTGTCGTAAAATTGGCAAAGCCACCTTTGTCACCAATAGCAACGCCATAGTTAGCAGCTACTTTTACAGAACCTCCATCCAATTTCGAATCTTTACCGTAAGAATTTCCAAATCGGTTTTGATCCAGTACGTAGTTGTGGGTATTCGCAGTTCCGTTTAAAAAATCACCTTCCGCATGCGGGTTGTATGCTCCGTAAGTTACGGCGCCGGTCAATTCATTCACATTGTCGTTTAAAACAATATTGATAACACCTGCAATCGCATCGGAACCATATTGCGCGGCAGCGCCATCTCTTAAAATTTCAATACGCTTGATGGCACTCGCTGGAATGGCATTCAAATCGGTTCCTGTATTTCCGCGACCTCGTGTTCCGAACAAATTGATTAAGGAAGATTGGTGACGACGTTTACCATTAATTAATACCAAAGTTTGGTCTGGGCCCAATCCGCGCAATGAAGCAGGATCTACGTGATCGGCACCATCAGAACCTGATTGTTTGTTAGCGTTAAAGGAAGGTGCCACATATTGCAACAATTCGTTAATTTCAATTTTTCCGCTTTGGGTGGTGATGTCTTTCATCGAAATCACATCAATCGGTACGGCTGAATTTACAATCGTACGTTTCGAATTTCTTGACCCTACGATTTGTACTTCCTGTAATTGTTGGTCGCCCGCCGTTAGAACTACATTTAAGGTGCTACCTTCTGAAGCGCTTTTTGTTACTGTGGCAAAGCCTAGAAAAGTGTACTCTAAAGTTGCATTCTCTTTGACCTTGATTTTGTAATTTCCATCCGAATCGGTCGAGGTTCCGTTGGAAGTTCCTTTTTCCAAGATGTTTACACCAGGCAAGGCAGCGCCGGTATTGTCGGATATTTTCCCGCTAATTTCTTTTTGAGAAAATAGAAGCGAAAACGACAGTAAGCATAACATTAATGTAATTTTTCTCATAATTAATTGAATTGGTTAGAGTGATTTTGGTTTTAGTACTGGCAATATAATAATTTTTTAACTCGAAAAAAGAGGCGTTTTCAAAAACATATCAAATACTTATTAAAAAGAATACCCTTAAAAGTAATTTCTTAGGTAAAAAAAAAGTGTCACTATAACTTTACTTATAGTGACACTTTTTTAACATCGTAATTTTTGCCTACTTACTTCTGATAAACTCAGAATACTTTGAAAGCGGAAGCGTGGTTATTCTTTGATAAACTTCAAAAGCGTTTCTTTGCCATCAATGGTGGCTTTTGCTAAATAAACTCCATTTCTAAGACTGCTGGTTTCTATGATTGTCTTAGCACTGTTGGGGCTTTTTGTAAAGACTTCTTGTCCTAAGATATTGTAAATGGAAACTTTTTGAATGACACTTTCAGCATCTATTGTTAATTGGTTTGAAGTTGGATTCGGATACATACTGACATTAGCAGCAGTAAATTTGGAAACGGATAAAGGATCAGCGAAACTAACGTCATCAAAATAGTACGTCGAATTAATACTTCCGTCTCCCTGAGTACCAAAGTCGAAGAAAAAGACAATTTTGTTATCATTATTATTTACGGGAGGAAACAATGTTGGCGATGTATAATCAAAAGTTAATTCTTCCCAAGCATTGGCCACTGTAGTTGTTGCATCGGTTTCAAAAGCTCCATTGTCAAAATCGACTGGGCTTCCTTCAAATTTTACCATTAGTTTCTTCCCGGCAATGGGCGACCAAACTTTGACCTTTATAATTTTATTGGTCGAGAAATCTATAGGCCCCGCCATTTGAATAACACTCCCAGCATAAGTTTCTCCTGGATTTTTCACCAATCGAACTACCATTGCACTTGGATTAACGGCATCTGGAAAAGGATTAGGCAATATCGTTGTTGCTCCGCCAGCAAAATCAATAAAGGGATAAGCAACTGTAGTAGATTCGAAATCCAATGGTAAAACAGGTAAGTCTAGGATAGGTCCGCTTCCTGCAGATTGCGTCACATCATCAAACAAATACGTGGAGTTCGGGCCTCCGTCGCCGGCTGTGCCTAAGTCAAATATAAAAACAATTTCATTATTTAAATTATGTACCGCATCTATTGAAAAATCAAAAGTCAATTCTTCCCACTCATTTGCCACTGCAATAGGTGAAGATAATTTTTGAAATGTAAACGGACCTGGTCCTTCAAATTTCAATAACAATTTTACTCCTGCTACTGGTGAAAAGACCTTTACTTTAAAAACTCGATTTGTCGTCAAATCAAGCGGTGCTGCCATCGTGATTTTACTTCCAGCCCAAACGGCACCAGGACCTTTGACCATTTGCATCACAGTCGCACTGGTGTTAATCCCAGAGATTTGTGGGTTGGCAATTTTTGTCGCAACACCGCCATCAAAATCGGTAAAAGGATAAGGAGTGGTTGCAGATTCAAAATCCAAGGGCAAACTTTGAGAGAATCCAACCGAAAAGACCATTAAAAAAACGAATAAGGTAATTTTTTTCATAACATAGTATTTGATTTTCAAAAATAGTCTTATTGTCTTTTTTATCCATACTAATGAAAATATATAAAAACTATACAAAGAGTCAATTAGTACTAAAAGCCAACAAAATATAGCAGTTACGCTATGTTTCCGAGTAGTTGTTGACCGAATTACAACGATTCTTCTTTACCGGAAGTATACGAAATGTTGTAATTCGTGTATTCAAAGTTAACAGCTATTTATAGGAAAATGCGTTCATTTTTATGAAAAAGTTACTTTATTGGAGTCGGCACCTAAATAATACATCCTTCCAAAAGTATTGCTTTTGTTACTTGGTTTTATTCCCTTATATTTGCACACTTTTAAAATAAACCATCACAATGAAAGCAGGAATTGTAGGATTACCCAACGTTGGAAAATCAACTTTATTTAATTGTTTGTCGAATGCGAAAGCGCAAAGTGCTAACTTTCCGTTTTGTACCATCGAACCCAATATTGGTGTAGTCAATGTTCCCGATCCAAGAATTGAAAAATTAGAAGAATTGGTAAAACCCGAACGTGTTCAAATGGCCAGCGTCGATATCGTAGATATTGCAGGTTTGGTTAAAGGAGCTAGTAAAGGCGAAGGTTTGGGAAATCAATTCTTAGGAAATATTAGAGAATGCAACGCCATCATTCACGTGTTGCGTTGTTTCGATAACGACAATATTGTGCACGTGGATGGGAATGTAAATCCGATTCGCGATAAAGAAACCATCGACATCGAATTGCAATTAAAAGATTTAGAAACGGTTGAAAAACGTTTAGAAAAAGTAAACCGCGCCGCTAAAACTGGTAACAAAGAAGCGCAAGTTGAAAAAGCATTTTTAGATAGAATTCGCGAAGCGTTATTGCAAGCGAAATCAGCAAGAACAGTCGTGCCATTGAATCAAGATGAAGAAGATTTAATGGAAGATTTTCAACTAATCACTACCAAACCGGTTTTGTACGTTTGTAATGTAGACGAAGGTGCTGCCGTACATGGAAATAAATACGTTGATCAAGTTCGCGAATTGGTGAAAGATGAAAACGCCGAAGTAATCGTACTTGCCGTGGGAACGGAAGCCGATATCACCGAATTAGAAACCTACGAAGAGCGCAAAATGTTTCTTGAAGATTTAGGTTTGCACGAACCAGGTTCTTCCGTTTTAATTCGCGCCGCCTATAAACTGTTGAAATTACAAACCTATTTTACTGCAGGTGTTAAAGAAGTTCGGGCTTGGACTATTAAAGTTGGCGATACCGCGCCAAAAGCGGCTGGAGTAATTCATACCGATTTCGAAAAAGGATTTATCCGTGCCGAAGTAATTGCCTACGAGGATTTTGCAAGTTTCGGCTCCGAAGCCAAAGTAAAAGAAGCCGGAAAACTTCGAGTAGAAGGAAAAGAATATGTTGTAAAAGACGGAGATGTAATGCATTTCAGATTTAACGTGTAAGCATTACAGCAACCAATTGAAATAAAAAAAACTTGAAAGTCATATTTCAGGTTTTTTTTTTGCTTTTTAATTTTGCTTTCCTTTACTTTATATGCCCCAATACTACAACGCCAATTCATTGAAGATCATAAATCAAAAGTGAAATGTCTTAAAAACTATTTTGATGAGTAATGCGCCTATACATAACAAGCTTAAACGTCAAATTGATGCTTACTTATCAGACGAGCTATTAGCCCAAAATCCTCAGTTGGCGACATTTATTCAAGAAGTAAATCAAAGTTATATCAGTTACGATGATCTTACCAAAACGTCCAAAAAGACGTCAAAGCTGACTAACAAAGAGCTCACAGAAAGCAATAACAAACTCAAAGAAGAATTAGAAAAAAAAGAATTCTTTCAAAGCAAACTCATTGAAGCGATCAAAGATCTGAGTTCGGAAGCAAAAACGATTGCCAGTGATAACAATTTGTTAGACTTGCTCCAAATTCTCCGCAAAGAAATCGAAATCAAAAAGGAGTTTCAAGAACAGCTTTTTATTTCTAAAGCCAATGCCGAAGAAGCCAATGAAGCCAAATCGGAGTTTTTATCCATCATGAGTCACGAAATTCGAACGCCACTCAACGCGATTATCGGATTGATTTACATCATGGAAAAAGAAAATTCCCTTCAAAGTTTTCATGAAAATATCGAAGTGCTCAAACATTCTGCGCAGAATTTATTCTTGCTCATCAACAATATTTTAGATTTCAGCAAAATTGAAGCAGGAAAAGTAGATATTGAAAAAATTCCGTTCAATATCACCGACTTAGTACGTCAAATCGCACGCTCATTGGAGGCGCGGGCTTCTGAAAATTTAAACACCATCGAAGTTTTAGTCGATGTGGATTTTGTTCCCAATTTGATCAGCGACCCGCTGAGAATCAACCAAGTAATAACCAATTTGGTTTCCAATGCCATTAAGTTTACACAAGACGGTCACATCAAAATCAAGTTGAATCAGATTGCAGTTCAAAACAATACTTCTACCTTTAAGATAGAAATTATCGACGACGGAATCGGTATCGATAAAGCCAAATTCCAATCCATTTTCGAAAAATTTACCCAAGCCGACACCAATACTTCGCGACAATTCGGGGGCACCGGACTTGGTTTGGTCATTACCAAAAAACTCTTGCACTTATTAGGCTCCGACATTAAGTTTGAAAGCGAATTAGGAAAAGGATCTAATTTTTATTTCACGCTACATTTGCCAATAGATACCAAGTTTAGTGGTGTGAATACGAATGATTTGCAAGAAGATTACAAAGAAGAAAACCTCAAAGGACTAAAAGTGTTGCTGGTAGAAGACAATCTAATCAATACCAAAATAGCTCAAAAAATCATGAGCCAATGGGACGTTGAAGTAGATACTGCTGAAAACGGACTCGTAGGCATCGAAAAGTACAATGCCAAACGCTACGATGTCATTCTTATGGATCTTTCCATGCCGGTTATGGACGGCTACGATGCCACCACCAGCATCCGAATTGTCGATAAATTTATTCCCATCATTGCGCTAACAGCGTCGGCTTCTTTTGGCTACCTTGATCGCGCCCTGCAAATCGGAATCAACGAATACATCATCAAACCCTTCAATCCCAAAGAACTCAATATGAAGTTGCGGAAATATTATAACCCCTAATTTTAGGGCCCAGTTCCAGCTTTCCATTTCAAGATTTTCCCTACAACCCTTTTTTTGAAACGCCTAAAAAGAGCTTCTGTTAGGCGCTTTTTTAGTCGAACAAAAAATAGGGCGGTAACCAAAATGCTTTCATTGCAATCTGGGGCAGGACACAGTGACAAGAGTATATTTACGATTCTAGATTTGAGGCAAGTCCAAAGACGGGCCTATTTCCGTACAACATCCCAAGTCGTAAATCGCACATCGTAAATGGTAAATCCACTGTCAATATCATTATTAATAAATTCTTTTTTTTCTTCTTTTAAAATCTCTTAAGATACCTTACATTAGCACCAAATCGCTGAAATCTGCCATGTCTGAACAAAATCAATATACCGAAGATAACATTCGCTCGCTCGACTGGAAAGAACACATCCGAATGCGACCTGGAATGTATATCGGAAAGTTAGGTGATGGTTCGTCGCCCGACGATGGAATCTATATTTTATTGAAAGAAGTCATCGATAACTGTATCGACGAATTCGTGATGGGTGCCGGAAAAACAATCGAAGTCACCATCAAAGACAAAACCGTTGCCGTGCGCGATTATGGTCGTGGTATTCCCTTAGGAAAAGTCATCGACGTGGTTTCTAAAATGAACACTGGTGGAAAATACGATTCCCTAGCGTTTAAAAAATCAGTCGGACTAAACGGTGTCGGAACCAAAGCCGTCAACGCCTTGTCCAATTATTTCCGAGTGGAATCTGTTCGTGACGAAAAACAAAAAGGCGCCGAATTCTCTGCCGGAAATCTAGTCCTTGACGAAGAAATCATCGACACCACCAAACGCAAAGGAACCAAAGTTACCTTTATTCCCGACGAAGCCATTTTCAAAAATTACAAATTCCGAAACGAATATGTAATCAAAATGCTCAAGAATTATTGTTACCTCAATACAGGGTTAACCATCATTTACAACGGCGAGAAATTCTATTCCGATAACGGGTTAAAAGATTTATTAGACGAGAATATCGCCGTCGAAGACATGGTGTATCCAATCATTCATCTGCTAGGAGACGATATTGAAGTAGCCATTACCCATAGCAAGTCACAATACAGCGAAGAATACCATTCCTTCGTGAACGGTCAAAATACGACCCAAGGAGGAACGCATTTGGTAGCGTTTAGAGAAGCGCTTGTGAAAACCATTCGGGAATTTTACAACAAAGGGTTCGAACCTTCTGATATTCGGAAGTCGATTGTAAGCGCGGTGAGCATCAAAGTCATGGAACCCGTTTTTGAATCGCAAACGAAAACGAAATTGGGTTCTACTGAAATGGGCTCCGAACCCGGAATGCCATCCGTGCGAACGTTCATCAACGATTTTGTCAAAAACAAATTAGACAATTTCTTACATAAGAATTCGGAAACTGCCGACTTACTTTTACGCAAAATTCTACAAGCCGAACGAGAGCGTAAAGAACTTTCGGGCATTCGAAAATTAGCAAAAGACCGCGCCAAGAAAGCCAGTTTGCACAATAAAAAATTACGCGATTGCCGAGTGCATTTGCCTGATATCAAAAACCCAAGGTATTTAGAAAGTACTTTGTTTATTACCGAGGGTGATTCCGCTTCCGGCTCGATTACCAAATCGCGCGATGTGAATACTCAAGCCGTTTTTAGCTTGCGAGGAAAACCTTTGAATTCCTATGGCATGTCAAAGAAAATTGTTTACGAAAACGAAGAATTCAACCTGTTGCAAGCCGCCTTAGATATTGAAGACGATATGGAAAACTTGCGGTACAACAACATCGTAATCGCCACCGATGCCGACGTCGATGGGATGCACATTCGGCTGTTGTTAATCACGTTCTTCCTGCAATTCTTCCCCGAATTAATCAAAGAAGGGCATTTGTATATTTTGCAAACACCTTTGTTCCGGGTCAGAAATAAAAAAGAAACTATCTATTGCTATTCTGATGAAGAACGAAGAGCAGCTATAGAAAAATTAAAACCCAAACCTGAAATCACTCGATTTAAAGGATTGGGAGAAATATCACCCAACGAATTCCAGTTTTTCATCGGTGAAGACATTCGATTAGATCCAATTATGTTAGACAAAAACACCTCGATTGAGCAATTATTGTCGTTCTATATGGGCAAGAATACGCCCGACCGACAAGAGTTTATCATCAACAATTTGAAAGTCGAATTGGATGTAGTGGAACCCGTTTAATAAATATAAAGCAAAGGAACCTTGTCAAATAAGGCACTTCCAAAGATATGAGCGACGAAGAAGAAAATACAATTCCAGATCCCAACGAAAACGAGCAGGAGCATTCCGAAGAAAATACTACTTCTGAAGAATCGGTTTCTATAATTCCCGAAGGACAACATTTCTACGAAAACGACGAAGACAGTTCCGATACGATTACAAAAGTTACGGGAATGTACAAGGATTGGTTCTTAGATTATGCGTCTTACGTAATCTTAGAACGCGCCGTACCTGCCATCGAAGACGGATTCAAACCCGTGCAAAGACGTATCATGCACTCGCTAAAAGAGTTGGATGACGGTCGGTACAACAAAGTGGCGAATGTTGTAGGGCATACCATGCAGTACCACCCGCATGGTGATCAAAGTATTGGTGATGCCATGGTGCAAATTGGTCAAAAAGAATTGCTAATCGATTGCCAAGGTAACTGGGGGAATATCTTAACTGGAGATGGCGCCGCTGCTTCAAGATACATTGAAGCGCGTTTGTCCAAATTTGCTTTGGAGGTTTTGTATTCACCAAAAATTACCGATTGGGGCGTTTCCTACGACGGAAGACGCGCCGAACCGAACAATCTTCCTGTGAAATTTCCATTGCTTTTGGCGCAAGGTGCCGAAGGAATCGCAGTTGGATTGTCGACCAAAGTATTGCCACACAATTTCATCGAACTGATCGATTCGTCTATCAAAATCTTGAAAGGAAAACCGTTTCAGTTGTTCCCCGATTTTCAAACCGCAGGTATTGCCGATGTTTCCAATTACAACGACGGAATGCGCGGAGGACGTGTTCGTGTGCGTGCTAAAATTGGGCAGTTAGACAAGAATACGTTGGTCATTACACAAATTCCGTTTTCGACCAATACCACTACTTTGATTGACAGTATTTTGAAAGCCAACGAAAAAGGCAAAATCAAAATCAAAAAAATAGAAGATAACACCGCGGCAGAAGTGGAAATTCTAATCCATTTATATCCCGGAGTTTCTCCAGATAAAACCATCGATGCACTTTTCGCGTTCACTGCCTGTGAAACGTCGGTAGCGCCTTTAGGTTGTGTGATTGAAGACAACAAACCGTTGTTCATCGGTGTTTCTGCGATGTTGAAAATCTCTACGGAACGCACCGTGCAATTGCTGAAAAGTGAACTCGAAATTCAATTGAGTGAACTCGAAGAACAATGGCACTTTTTGTCGTTGGAGCGCATTTTCATCGAAGAAAAAGTGTACCGTTTGATTGAGGAAGAAACGACCAAAGAAGGTGTTATGAAAGCGGTAGATGATGGTTTGAAACCTCACATCCAACATCTTAAACGGGCCGTAACGGACGAAGATATTCTTCGCTTGTTAGACATTCGGATCATGCGTATTTCTAAGTTCGACAGCAACAAAGCCAAAGACAAAATTGAAGCGTTAGAAGGCGATATCGAACAGGTTAAATTTGATTTAGAGCATTTGACCGATTACGCCATTGCGTATTTTACCAAGCTCAAAGAGAAATACGGAAAAGGCCGCGAACGTCAAACCGAACTCCGAATTTTTGATGATATCGAAGCTACTAAAGTGGTTTTAAGAAATACCAAATTGTATGTGAATCGGGAAGAAGGTTTTGTAGGAACTGGATTGAAAAAAGACGAGTACGTGACCGATTGCTCTGATATTGACGACGTCATCGTATTCCTTCGCGATGGGAACATGATGATTTGTAAAGTAGACGATAAAAAGTTTGTAGGCAAAGACATCATTCACGTAGCTATTTTTGATCGAAGCGATAAGCGAACCATTTACAACATGATTTACCGCGATGGAAAATCGGGACCAGCGTACATCAAACGATTCAACGTTTCCGGCGTGACCCGAGATAAGTTATACGATTTAACCAACGAAAACAAAGGCTCTCAAATTTTATATTTTACGGTAAATCCAAATGGAGAAGCCGAAGTAATCACCATCTTGTTGCGCCAAATTGGAAGCATCAAGAAGCTAAAATGGGATTTGGATTTTGCCGCCATGGCCATTAAAGGCCGTTCTTCGAAAGGAAACTTGGTAACGAAATATCCCATCAAAAAAATCGAAATCAAAGAAAAAGGAATTTCGACTTTGTTGCCTAGAAAAATTTGGTTCGATGATACGGTACAAAAATTAAATACCGATGCGCGAGGCGAATTGCTAGGCGAGTTCCGACCAAGTGATAAAATCTTAGTCATTTCCCAAACCGGAAAACTCAAAGTGATTATTCCAGAACTGACTACACATTTCGACGAAGACATGGTTGTTCTAGAAAAATGGATTCCGAACAAACCGATTTCTGCCATTTATTACGATGGTGAAAAAGAACGCTATTACGTCAAACGATTCTTGGTAGAAACAGAAGGCAAAGAGGAAAGTTTTATTACGGAACACGCCAATTCACAGTTGGAAATCGTTGCCACCGATTATCGTCCGGTAGCCGAATTGGTTTTCACCAAAGTAAAAGGCGTTCAAAAGGAAAATCAAAAAGTCGATTTGGAAGCGTTTATTGCTGTGAAAGGTTTCAAAGCACTCGGCAATCAATTAACGGCTGACAAATTGAAACAAGTCAACCTATTAGAACCGTTGCCCTACGAAGCACCCGAAGAAGTGGTTCCAGAAGAATTAGAAGTGGCGGGCGAAACCGAAATTGACGCCAATGATGAAGACATCCAATTGGACGATGATGGTCAAATAACCTTATTCTGATTTAACCGGAAAGAGCGCTAAGAAAAAAATCGCAAAGGGCGCAAAGAAAATACTCTTTGCGCCCTTTGCGGTATACTTTAAGAACCTTGCGGTTACATGATTCCTTATTGATTCTTTTTAGAATCCAATATCGCTCCCGTTCCAGCACCCAAACCAGCGCCTGCTAAGCCACCAATAATCGCACCTTCACCATGTTTTTTATCTACTAATGCTCCAGTGACTGCACCAACGCCAGCACCAATTACGGCACCTTTAGCAGCACGGCTCCAACCTTTTTTCTTCGGAGCTGCAGCAGTGGATGAACCTTGAACTACCGTTATGTGTTTCGTACTATGTTGATTGGCCATTACGGTTTGCATCGAGTCAATCGATTTTTGTTTTGCCATATCCGCATCTTTTTTGGCCATGACCACATTCATCGAATCGATTGCAAATTGTTTGGAATCGTCAACAACACCAGCTTCATTAGCGGTTTGTTTGCATGAGGTTAGGGCAAAAAGGGCAATAGCGAAAACTAAGAGTGTGTTTTTCAAAAGATTGTTATTTAAAATTGACTGTAAAGATGCGAATAGGCTTGTTGAATAAGTTACAACTAAAGCGATAATAGTTGTATAATTCGCACATTTCCAAATACAAGGGGCGCAAAGAAAATACTCTTTGCGCCCTTTGCGATATCCTTTGCGAACCTGGCGGTTATCCTTTAATCCAACAAATCAGTATCTTTTAATTTCTTGTCTTTAATGGTATTGTTGTGCAATTGCACCGGATTTTTAGTTTTCTTCATTTTCAAATTTAAGAACTCCACAAACAACGAGAAGAAAATAGTAAAGTACAAATAGCCTTTCGGAATGCTAGTCACTTCGCTATCGCCAAAGAATTTAAAGTGAGCCAAATGCGATCCTTCTGCAATCAACATCACGCCAATCAAAATCAAAAACGACAATCCCAAGATTTGAATCGTAGGATGTTCGTTGACAAACTTACTCACCGGACCAGCGAAAACCATCATAATCAAAATCGAAATGACAACTGCTAAAATCATAATTTCCAAAGCACCAGCATAGCCAAATCCACCTTCCGGAATGGGTTTCATACTAATCAAACCCACGGCAGTCAAAATACTGTCAAACGAAAAAACCAAGTTCAACACCGCAATTTGAATAATGGCATTGACTAACGAATTTCCTGCTTTTCCAGTTTCGCCTTCTTCTTCCCCTTCCAATTTGTGGTGTATTTCGGTCACCGATTTGTATAACAGAAACAAACCACCGCCAAATATAATAATACTTTGTCCCGTGATGTGTGCCGAAAACCAACTCCATTCCAAGGTAAAAATCGTTTCTTGCAAACCCAAAACCCAAGTAATGCCAAACAGCAGCACTATCCGAAAAGCCATCGCTAACAGCAAACCAATGCGGCGGGCTTTAGGCTGGTCTTTAGCGGGTAATTTTCCCGAAACTATCGAGAGAAAAACAATGTTGTCTATCCCAAGGATAATCTCCAAAAAAGTCAACGTTAACAGGGCGACCCAGGCATCTGGGTTCAGTAATATTTCAAACATATTCTAAATTTAGGTGTTCCAATCGTAAATCAAATATCGTAAATCTCAAATCTTCTTCGCAGTGCCGCGTTGCATTTGGTCATTGCCCACGACGCCGAATTCAAAAGTATACGAATTTTTCGACGTAGTCAAAATTTTAATGTCAATCGCCTTTTTTTCTTGCATATTTTTAGGGTGCACTTTTTCCAGCACATACTCGCAATCGTTAATCCAGCGTATCGAAGCCGTGTCCGTTTTGCCTCGGTACGTTTCAATCACCATCGAGTCGGTGCGAATCGAAGTAGTCACATGCTTCACCCCTTTAATCGTAATCTCCGATTCGAAAGTGCCCGTCTTAAAATTTTTGCAGTTGCGCTCGGCATCATAACAGGAAACAAAAAGCAGGAGTAAAGGTAGTAGTTTTATGAGGTGTTTCATTTGAATGTGTTTTTTTAGGAGCTATTCCCGCTGTTCGTTGCAATTCCCGATTAACAAAAACTACAGCAAAAAAGCTGTGTTTTTCTAAATCGGGAGATTTCCACTGCCATCGGGGCTAGTTATTCTAGTCGTTTTAGTTCATCATCGGTAAAATTCTTAATGCTTTTGTCTTGGGCAAACTTATCGGTATTGTAGTTTTGAGACCCATTTCTCGGAATCGACAAACTATCCCAAGGGCTTTTCTTCAATTGTTTCGCATAAAAAACCATTTGTCCAATATGGTAGGGGTAATGTGCCAACTGCCGGTTAATGGCTTCTAAAACCGTATGGCCTTCGTTGCGAATATAAATTACAGTGTCAAGTTGATCCGCTTGCAACCCGTTAAGCGTCGTCAGGAAGCATTCCCAACCTTGATTCCATAAAGACAAAACGGCTTCTTTGGTTTCCAAATCGTTTTCAAATTCGGCATCGCGGTTCCGCCATGCTTTCTCTCCATCGGTAGTTAAAAAATCCGTCCAGCGCGACAACATGTTGCCGGCCAAATGTTTTACAATCATTGTCATACTATTAGTGTCTTCGTTGACCGAAACAAAAAGTTGCTCCGGTTCGAGTTGCGCCATCGCCTTTTCCCCCAAAGTCTTGTAGTAAAGGAATTGCTTTCGCACACTTTCAAGATAGGTTGCATTCATAGTCTAGTGATTTTAAAATTACTCAATTTTAATATCGTACTTGTCTAAAAGACCCATAATACCAACCGTTGAAAATTTGGCTTTTTTCATCGGATTGAATTCAGGATCAATTTTATAGTTATAAGCCGTTCTGAAATCAGCACCCGCCAACTGGGTCTCGTTAAAAATAGCATTGTCCAAATTGCAGTTTTCAAAAACGGCATTCGTTAGATTTGTTCCCACAAAATTCACCTCTTTCATAGAGCAAGAACTGAATTTCGTTTTCGGCATTTTCTTATGTGAAAAGGAAGCATAATCCAAGACGCAATCATCAAAAGTGACTTGAAATAGAAAGTCGGTACAGCTTTGAAACTGAATGCCCATCACTTTACAATTCTTAAACAACACCGATTGCAAACTGGAATTTCCCAGTTGCAACACCGACAAATTACAGTCAATAAATTCGCAATCCGTAAAAGTATTGTACCCAAAATTGCTGTTGGAGAAATCGCAGTTCTTAAAAATGCACCCTTCAAATTCGCGGTTATTTATTTTCTGGGCAACCAGGATAACTTTTTCAAAAGTTTTGTGCAAGTGAATCAAGTCTTCCATTAGTTCTCGAAGATGCTATCGACCACGGTTTTGACTCCTTTGAACATCAAGTATACGGCACCAAAGCAAAAGACAATGCCCAAAGCCAAGACCAAATAATGCCAGCCGTTATTTTTGTTGATGAAGGCATTGTAAATCACGGTTGGACCTACAAACATTAGAGGCAAAGCCCACGCTAAATATTTTATTCCCCGACTCAGAACTTCTCGATTAAGACTCATTTTTTCTGATTTTATAGTGATAATACCCTGCAAAGATAAAACTTGCTACCGCATGAAAGAACAAAAGATACAAGAATAAAAACAACTTTTTTAGTTGCCATGGATCTTGTTTAAAAAAGCCAATGGTGGAATATAAAATTAAATAGGAGTAGCTACAAAATAGCAACCCATTTCCAAAAGCATAACGGTAAATCCATCTCCATCGGCGCAACCAATAAAAACCGACCAAGAATAGTATGGGAATACTGCCTAGTATGCCATAAAACCAATACATTAGGATTGTAAGGTATAACCATCAACTGCTTTGCGCACGCTTCCAAATTTTTGCAATAATTCAGAGGCAACTTCATAACTCACAGGAATTTCTCCCATAATCATTTTCACACCGCGGTCTACGAGTTTGTTGTTGCTCAATTGCATGTCGACCATTTTGTTGCCTTTGACTTTTCCTAATTGGATCATCGTAGCGGTCGAAATCATGTTCAGTACTAATTTCTGAGCCGTTCCCGCTTTCATACGCGAGCTACCGGTAACGAATTCAGGGCCAACAACGACTTCGATCGGGAATTGTGCCGTATGAGCCAGCGGACTTCCCACATTGCAGGTAATGCAACCCGTGCTAATGCCTTGCTTGTTGCATTGTTCCAATCCGCCAATGACGTAGGGCGTTGTCCCTGAAGCGGCGATTCCGATGACGACATCGGTACTAGTGATATGGTGTTCTTGCAAATCCAACCAAGCTTGTGTGGCATTGTCTTCGGCATTTTCTACGGCGCGGCGTATCGCTTTATCACCACCGGCTATGATGCCGTTAACCAAATCGAAAGGAACGCCAAAGGTAGGTGGACATTCCGATGCATCTACAATTCCCAAACGCCCTGATGTTCCCGCACCAATGTAGAACAAGCGTCCACCCAATTTCATTTTGGAAACAATTTCGGTCACCAGCACTTCTATTTGAGGAAGTATTTTGGCTACCGCATGAGGCACGGTTTGGTCTTCTTGATTGATGTTGGTGAGCAATTCGTGCACCGACATTTTTTCGAGATGTTCGTATGGGGAAGATTGTTCGGTGGTTTTTATGAAGGACATCTTAGCGATTTAGATTGAAAAAATTTTAGACTATCAGACGTTCAAAAATAGTGAATTTAGCTGGCAAAGCCGCAGCGATGTCCAGTTTTTTTGATTGAAAAAAACAGTATGAATTTCAGCAGTTTTTGCGTGAAGGATAGGAGCAAGTACCGCGTACTGCGGAGAGCCTGACCCTTGTGGGCACGCCCAAAATTAAATAAAGTACGCCAAAAAGATTCCAAAAACAATCATCGAGATTTTGGCGATGTTGAATTTGTGACCTTCACTGCTTTCAAAGATGATGGTGGAAGAAATGTGGAACAGGATTCCGATGACAATCGCCGTGATTTGTGCGTAATACTGCTGTAAAAACGGCAAGTCGTTCGCCAACAAAGTGCCTAGAGGCGTCATCAAAGCAAACGTAATCATGAAGCTGAAAATGGCTTTCTTTTGGAGTTGGCCTTTGATGAAAAACGTCGTCAGAATAATGGCGATGGGCAAGTGGTGGATGGCGATGCCGAGTGCTAATTCGGGGTGGTGGTTTACAGGAAGTCCCTCTAGTAAAGCGTGCAAACACAAACTAAAAAACAGCAGCCATGGGATTTGCGTTAGGGTTTCGTGACCGTGAACGTGACCGTGTTCAGCGCCTTGCGAGAAAAACTCAAGGACAATTTGAAACAAAATCCCCACCATAATGAAAATACCAATGCTAGGACTTTGGCTTTCGTAAATTTCGGGTAGCAAATGCACGACGGTCAGTGACAATAGAAACGATCCGCTAAAGGCCAAGAGCAACTTAAGGTTTCTTTTGTTGTTGGGTTGGAGAAATAAGGCGATGCCATACCCCAGCAAAACGGAAAGTAAGGGTAAAAGGTAACGCATTACTTGAAAATCATGATGAGACGTTCGCTATCGGTTTTATGGAATTTCTTGAGTTTGTAATCGCCAAAGATGTCTAGTAAGTAAATACCAGCTTCGGTCATTAACTCTTGAAAGTCTTGTAAGGTAAACGCACGTACTTTTTCTACAAAATGGAATTTTTCGCCTTGATCTTCAAAATCAATTTCTTTGTAAATATAGCCGTCGATATGAAAGCGCTTGATGTGAAAATCGATGTGGTCTACCGTTTTTGTTTCTTCGGGAACGAGATTGTTGATGACATTCGTCGAGTTCATGAAATCGATGACTCCAAAGCCGTAATCGGACAAACTATCGTGAATGGCTTTTAGCGTTTGAAGGTGATCCGCGTCGTTTTCAAAATAGCCGAAACTCGTGAATAAGTTGAAGATAGCGTCGAATTTTTGTTCAAAAGGCAGGCGCATGTCATGCACTTCAAAATGCAATTTGTCGTTGGCATTCTTGTTGGCTATGACGATGCTGTTTTCGGATAAATCAACTCCAAGTACATCGAATCCCAATTGATTCAAATAAATCGCGTGACGTCCTTTGCCGCATGCCAAATCCAACACTTTCGCCTGTTCGGGCAAGTTGAGGTATTGCGTGAGGTTGTCCATGAAAATTTGGGCTTCTCGATAATTCCGTTCTTTGTAAAGCACGTGATAATAGGGAGAGTCGAACCAAGAAACAAACCAGTTTTCTGAATTGGAATTTAGGTTTTTGGATTTTGGATTTTGAGAATTTGACATTTATTCTGATACATTGAATTCTGAACGTGCAAATTTAGTGTATTTTTGCACCGAATACTTGATTATACAATGGAAAATAATTTTAAAATGATTGCCAAAACCTTTTTTGGTTTTGAGGAAATACTAGCCAAAGAGTTGCAATTGCTGGGTGCACAAGACGTAGAGCAGGGCATTCGCATGGTAAGTTTTAAAGGCGATAAAGGGTTTATGTATAAGGCGAATTTGTCGTTGCGCACGGCATTGAAGATCTTAAAACCCATTTATTATTTTCGAGCGAACAATGAAGAAGCATTGTATAAAGGCATTTCTGGAATCAATTGGTCGCAGTATATGAATTCGAACCAGACGTTTGTCATTGACACGACGGTGCATTCGGATTATTTCAAGCACTCGCAGTTTGTGTCTCAAAAAAGTAAAGATGCGATTGTGGACCAATTCCGAAATAAAACCGGCCAACGCCCTAGCGTAGAAAAAGACTATCCTGATTTGCGAATCAACATTCATATTGATAAAGATCAAGTTTCCGTGGCTTTGGATACTTCTGGCGCTTCGTTGCACCAACGGGGTTACAAAACGGCGACGAATATTGCTCCGATCAATGAAGTCTTGGCGGCGGGTATGATTCTGCTTTCAGGTTGGGAAGGTCAAGGCGATTTTCTAGATCCGATGTGCGGTAGTGGGACGATCTTGGCGGAAGCAGCGATGATCGCCTGTAATATTCCAGCCAACATCAACCGAAAAGAATTTGCTTTTGAAAAATGGAACGATTGGGACAACGATTTGTTCGATACGATTATGGATGCGTTGTTGAAAAGAGTGCGCGAATTTCATTACACCATCAAAGGCTATGACAAAGCGCCTAGTGCCGTTTTGAAAGCAAAAGACAACATCAAAAATGCCAATCTAGAAGAATACGTCACCATTAAAGAACAGAACTTTTTCGATACGGAAAAGGAAACCAAAGGGCCACTGCATATGGTGTTTAATCCACCGTATGGCGAGCGTTTGGATATTGAAATGGAACGTTTTTACCGAGAAATTGGCGATACCTTAAAACAAAATTACCCCGGAACCAATGCTTGGTTTATTACGGCCAATTTGGAAGCGTTAAAGTTTGTAGGATTGAAACCGTCCAGAAAAATCAAATTGTTTAATGGTAGTTTGGAAGCGCGTTTGGTGAAGTACGAAATGTATGAAGGCAGCAAGCGGGCGAAGTTTAATAGTTTTGAGTAGCATTAAGTAGTGGTTTTTTAAAAAGATTGACTATTAAACGTTACCTTAGTGCTATGCCTACAGTTTATAAAGTCTCTAATTCATTAAACCTACCTATGAAAAAATTACTTTCGTTTTGCCTTTTATTCAGCTGTTGTTTTCAAGTAGTGCATTCGCAAGCTAGAAGCCCGTATCTCGTAAAAGATATCGTATCTGAGCAAAGAAATGCCATGCATTCGAATATCGCTTCGATGGTGCAAATGGGATCGATGCTTTATTTTCAGGCAACCGATGGCGACCGCGGTACTGAACTCTGGAAAAGTGACGGGACGACTGCAGGCACTGTCATACTCAAGGATATCCTAGATGGTTACGGAAGTTCCAACCCGACCAATCTTACCGTTGTTGGCTCAACCATTTATTTCTCGGCCAGCACTGGCGACAATCTCGGTAAAGAATTATGGAAAACAGACGGCACTGCCGGAGGCACTGTTTTGGTGAAAGATTTGTATGAAGGTGCGTCTAGTTCCAACCCGACGAACTTTATGGTGTTGGGGCAAACACTTTACTTCTTCGCCAATTATGCAGGCGGTTACGGACTTTGGAAAAGCGACGGAACGACCAACGGAACGGTACTTCTATCCAACAGCATTCCACCGATTCCTCAGTATTACGAATCAGCTATACATAGTGCCGTGATGAATTCCGTTTTATATTTTAATGCCTACACGGCTAATACAGAAGCACAGCTTTGGAAAACTGACGGCACGGTTTCAGGAACTATTTTAGTGAAATCATATGCCAGTTCTTATCCTTACATCGGGCCGATGACTGTACTGAATTCGAATCTTTATTTTGCAGCGGATGACAATGCTTATGGAGGTGAATTAAGAAAAAGCGATGGGACAACCGCTGGGACCGTGCTGGTCAAAGATATCAAACCAGGCACTGGGGATTCTTATATTACCAATCTTGAACTGATCGGCTCCACCTTATACTTTGCGGCCGAAGATGGACCGAGTGGTCTAGAATTATGGAAAAGCGACGGTACTGCAGCCGGAACGTATATGTTTGCGGATATCATGCCAGGATCTTACAGAGGTTCTTCCCCAGGTTGGGTTAAAGCGATTGGATCGACATTATATTTTGGGGCAGATACTACCTGGGACGGTGTACAGGATTATAAACTTTGGAAAAGCGACGGCACCGGAGCGGGAACGGTTCAGCTATTGACCAGTTCTTTCCAGCCTTTAAATGTTTGGTATACCAATTTTATAAACATTGGTGCGAATGTCTATTTTAAAGCGAATACCGGACTTGGCTACGAATTATACAAGACCGATGGAACAAATGCGGGAACTGACATGGTGAAGGATATCAACACAGGGCTTACGCTCTATGGCTATTCCGATGATTCAGGAAGTAGCTTATCCAATGTTCAGGTGATCGGGTCTACTTTTTATTTTGTAGCCTACAATGATGTCAATGGTAGTGAATTGTGGAAAAGCGATGGTACAAACGCCGGAACTCTATTGGTTAAAGATATCGCCAAAGGGTTGCAATGCTCCAGTCCAAAGAACTTATTTGCATCCGGTTCGAATGTTTATTTTTCTGCGCATACCACAGCTGGGAATGAATTGTGGAAAAGCGATGGCACCGCTGCCGGTACGGTTTTGCTCAAAGACATCAATACAATCATTTATGGAAACATCGTAATTGACGGTTCCTTTCCGGATAAATTTACCACTTTAGGCAATACAGTCTATTTTCAGGCTTTTGATGGTGTCCGCAACGGATTATGGACTACCGATGGAACGACCGCCGGAACCATGAGAATCAAACAATTTTCAGGAACCGAAGAAATGGACAAATACAACGGCACTAAAGTATTGGGAAATGCCTTTTACTTTCGGCTTAATGGCGACAGTCTGTGGAAAAGTGACGGAACCACTGCCGGGACTTTCTTGTTAAAAGATTTTGTGGCGGGCGCCAATCATGATCCGTTACTAGGTGAATTATCTTCTTTGGGAACGACCTTGATTTTTGCGGCTTCCGAGAATACCAACACCAATGCGGAACTTTGGATGAGCGATGGAACTGTCTCGGGAACCACACTTTTGAAGGAAATCAATCCAACCGGAGCTTCCTATCCCCATGCTTTTACAACACTGGGGACCGATTTGTATTTTGCCGCAAAAAGCAATACCGCATTTGGGGAACAATTATGGAAAACCAATGGCACAGAAGCAGGAACCGTGTTAATCAAGAATATTGGAGTTATCAACGAAATGGTTGCCATCGGTTCTAATGTATTTTTCAGCGCCGATGAAGGAACCAATGGTAAAGAATTATGGATGAGTGATGGTACAGTCGGAGGTACGCAACTCTTAAAGGATATTTTTCCGGGAGTTGCTTCGTCGAATTTGCGAAATCTAACCGTTTTCAATTCAAAATTATATTTTACCGCAGACGATGGTAATCACGGAGCTGAATTGTGGCAAAGCGATGGTACAGCCTCTGGTACTGTAATGCTAAAAGATATTTACCCTGGCGCTGTGCTTTCGAATCCAGCTAATTTTAAAGTATCGGACGGCAAATTGTATTTTTCAGCCTTTGATGTAGTGCATGGCAATGAATTATGGCAAACCGACGGAACAACCACCGGAACGATGCTGGTTAACGATATTCGGAGAATTGCCGAAAATTCGTCTCCACAAAGTTTGGTAGATGCCAACGGAAAATTATTTTTCATGGCCACAGATGGCGCCCATGGCGAAGAATTGTGGTCCTTAGGAAATTGCTCTGCTGCCAATCCGATTGCCGCTTCAACGGGATATCTAGAAAGTTTTAATACCGAAAAACAAAGCAACCCGGCCACGCAAACTTGTTTTTGTGACGCCGTTAATAACATTATTGCCACGGTTGATGCTGTTGGGGCGAATCCGGTTTCGGGCAATTTTGCATCCGTGGTATTGATAGAGAATACACCATCGGACACCTATGTAAAAAAATACTATCACATCCTTCCTGAAGCCAATCCGGCTGCAGCCACAGCAAGAATAACTTTGTACTTTACGCAAGCAGAATTCGATGCATTCAATGCTCTAGCAACCGTAGATTTACCTACTAGCAGTTCCGACGTAGCAAGGATAGCGAACTTGAGGGTGTTTCGTTCTTTGAACAGTACGTCAGAAACAATAAATCCTCTTGATGCTGATATGGTATGGAATAGCGCACAAAGCCGATGGGAAGTGACTTTCAACACAACAGGTTTTGGAGATTTTGCAGTCATTACAACCGCCAGTCCAACTTTAAATAACGAGCTATTCGAAAAAGGACAACTTAATTATTATCCAAATCCAACCAACGGAATGTTCTACATCGAAGCAAAAGAAGACATAACTTCAGTACAGGTGTTTGATATACTCGGAAAAGAAATGCTACATACAACCATCGATGCTAAACAGGTACAGCTCAATCTTGAAGGTTGCAATGACGGGATTTATTTTGTGATGGTGAAAACTCAGAATAAAACCCAAACAATAAAAGTGATTAAAAAATAATTCAATGACTAAATTACAATTGCGTTCGTTTACCTATCAACTAATCTCTTTCGGAGTATTGTTTATAGGATTGCAGTTCTTGATTCGAAAATACACTAATTTATACGGATTTTGGATTCCAACCACAGCTTTTGTGGTAGGGACTATTTTAGCGCCAAAATTCCAAGCGGTGAAAACCAAAGACGGCGAAAAGCTGTTTATGAAATGGCTTTTTGTGCGCGGGATAAAAGAAATCAAGTAACTCGAAACCAAATACTTTTTGGTCGTTTACCACTATACTAGAAGATTTTTTAGTTTAACACGAATGGCACGAATTGACACTAATTAATTCGTGCTAATTCGTGCCATTCGTGTTTTATAAAAGCGTAACAGGAACTTTAGCACGGCATAAAACGATCCGTAAAATGGATGGTATTCTTAGAAAAGCAATTTATTTTTTCTTTTTAGGAGCAACCGCTGGAAGCAAATCTTTCTTTTTATAAAGCGGAATAAAATACGACACCGAGTAATTAAAACCAGCACCAAACGAACCTTCATAAGTGCGGTTGAATCCGGGAATGTAGAGGTTGTCGAAATTGGTAGGTCTTTTGTTGGCCACTAATTTATTCACGCGAAAACTAAATCCGACATAAAAATTATTGATGACTTTGGCTTTTACACCGGCTACGACTTCAATCCATTGCGCTGATAAGCCGTTGAATTTTTCTCCGGAAATAAGGGTTGGCTCGGCACCAAAATAAGGATTTCGGTTGTAAATAGAGTAGGAGTTTAGGGTCTGACTGAAAGAACTTACGCCATAGCGCATGCCCACATAAACCATATTCTCCATATCAAGCCAGTTGTCGTAAAGATTGTAATCAAAGCCCGCTTTGAAATAAGTTCCCTTGGTATTGAAAGCCAGGCGATCGTCTTCCACGGTTTTGTTTTCATTTCCCAATTCTCCAGCTATGTAGTATCTTTTCGTTAGTCGGTAATCACCCACCACCTCCAAACCTTTGTAATTTTTGTCGTAAAACGAGCGAGACAATTTGTACAGATCGGCACCCACGCGAACACCGAAACGGCTCACTTTGACAGGAAGCGTATCTTTTTTAACGGGAAGGGTTTCTTTCTTCGGAGCTTGTGCCAACATTCCTGCGGCCATCAACACCAAAGTCAGACTAAAAAGAAATCGAAAGGTGGGTTTCATTTTCATTGGTGATGTTGGGTTGGGTCACGGTAATGGTTTTCATCCACAAGCCTTCAGCTGCGGGGGAATCGGTTTGTACTACAGGAGTCGTTGCGTTTAAAGCAAACAGCGTTTTAAAGCCGCAAGCTCTAGACACATAAATGTTTTTTCTGGTATACGAAAATTTCATTTCGTCTTCATCAATCAAGGCGGTGTTGGTATTGTCGTAGTTTAGAATGAAACGGTATTGCGAAACATCCGAACCTGGATTTAAGGGCACTTTAATTTGACTCACACCGTTAAACAAAATGCCTTCTGTCAAGCCTTGTCCAACAATCACTAAATTAGTAACGGTCTTTTTTAGCGTCGGATTGGTCACGTCGTAAAAGTCGATCACCAAACGAGGAGTCGTCACGGTATTGGCATCGCAAATGTCGTCCTTCTCACAACTCGAGGACGTCCAAGCAAAAGCAATCAACAAAAGCACAAGTTTTTTCATAAATCTAAATCGTATATCTAAAATCGTATGTTGTAATTCTAAAAACGTCTTTCCAAAAGTACAACATTTTCCACATGGTGCGTTTGCGGAAACATATCCACAGGACGAACGCGGGTTACTTTGTATTTTTCATCCAGTAAAGCCAAGTCTCGCGCTTGTGTCGCCGAGTTGCAACTCACATAGACAATTTTTTCTGGAGCTATTTTCAGAATTTGATCAATCACTTCTTTGTGCATCCCGTCTCGCGGAGGATCCGTAATAATGACATCCGGATGACCATTTTTGGCGATGAAACTTTCGTTGAAAACCACTTTCATATCGCCCACGAAGAAATCGCAATTGGTAATATCATTGCGTTTGGCATTTTCTTTGGCGTCGAGAATGGCTTCGGGAACGCTTTCCACACCGATGACTTTCTTCGCTTTTTTGGAAACAAATTGAGCAATAGTACCCGTTCCGGTATACAAATCATAAACAATTTCAGAACCGGTCAAGCCTGCAAAATCTCGAGTGATTTTATACAATTCGTACGCTTGAGCCGAATTGGTTTGGTAGAACGATTTGGCATTAATGCTGAAGTGCAAACCTTCCATTTCCTCTAAAATATAATCGCGCCCTTTGTAAAGTTCTATTTTTTGATCGTAAATCGTATCGTTCGGTTTGCCATTGATGACATATTGCAACGAAGTAATTTGCGGGAATTTCTCATAAATGTGATCGAGCAATAATTCTCTATTGGCTTTATCATTTTCAAAAAACTGGAGCAACACCATAATTTCTCCCGTGGAAGCGGTCCTAATCATCAACGTTCGCAACAGTCCTTCGTGCGCTCTTGGGTTGAAAAAGGTTAGGTTGTGGGCATTGGCAAAAGCTCTGATTTCATTCCGAATGGCGTTCGAAGGGTCTTCTTGCAAATGACATTTCGTGATGTCTAAAATCTTATCCCACATTTTCGGAATGTGAAATCCTAAAGCGTTTCGGTTGCCTAAATCTTCCGTGCTATCGATTTCTTTTTCGGTCAGCCAACGCGAATTCGAGAATCCGAATTCCATTTTATTTCTATAGAAGAATTGTTGTTCTGAACCTAGAATCGGTTCCAACTCCGGAAGTTCAATTTTACCAATGCGTTGCAAGTGGTTTTTGACTTCGTTTTGTTTGTAAAACAACTGTTGTGCGTAGTTCATATTTTGCCATTTGCAACCGCCACATACGCCAAAGTGTTCGCAAATGGGTTCAATGCGGTGTTCTGAAAACTCGTGAAAACGAATCGCTTTGCCTTCGTAATAGGCTTTGCGTTTCTTGAAGGTTTGCACGTCTACCACATCGCCCGGAACAACGTTCGGGATGAAGATTACTTTTCCGTCAGGAGCTTTGGCTACAGAAACACCTTTAGCGCCAGCATCCAAAACTTTGATGTGATCAAAGACCACTTTATCGGTATTTTTCTTTGCCATGGCGCAAAAGTAGGGAAAGTTTGTCAGATTTTAGAATTCCGATTTTAGAATTCCAGAATCCGAAATGAGAAGTGCGACTTCTGAATTGATTTTGAAGCAGTTAGTGCTTGTCGTCGCAGGGCAGGGCACCCATTAAAAATCGAAGGGGATCCTACAGTTCGATTGCCTTACAGCTCATTATTCAGTTCCTCTTCTTCTTTATCAACAGGAAGGTCATTATCGTTTAAGTATTTTTCCAATTCTTTTTCATCTTTCCAATTTTGTTGGATTAGAAAAAAAATGAGAAGAACGATCACAATAATTACAACGCCAAGGGTCATCCAATTTAGTTCCATAGGAGTTTGATTTTACTAAAAGTACAAAAACTAAAACGCAATGGTAGTATTCGGGGTATTATTAAATTATTAATTTCAATCCCTACCGGATGCTCTGCTTTAGGAAGCAATAAAAAACCCCAAACTCATTTTGAATTTGGGGTTTTCTAGTACAAGTATAAAAGGTTTTACTCTTTAATCACTTTTAAAGTTTTAACCAAAGTACCTGCCGCTACTTTAACAAAGTAACTACCGGCATGCAAATGCGAAACATCGATAGTACCCTCTTTAGAATTTGGTGTTTTACGGATCATCTCCTGACCTAAAATATTGTAAATTGTAATTGTCGTAATGGTTGAATCAAAAGAAAGATTTAAAATATCTTTTACAGGATTAGGATAAAGCTTCAAATCATTTAATACGTTTACAAACTCTTCATTATCTAAAGTAGTTGTCGGACAGTTAATGGCTGTTGGCACACTACGTAGTGTGTTGGTTCCGTCACCGAGTTGCCCTAAATTATTGCGCCCCCAAACGTACATTGTTCCATTGGTTTTGATCGCTGAAGTTGTTGATACTCCGGCATCAATGGTTAACCAATCCGTTGCTGACCCAATTTGTGTAGGAACCGAAGTGCTAAGGGTACTTCCATTACCCAATTGCGAATAATTGTTCAAACCCCAAGCCCAAATGGTGCCGTTGGTTTTTTTACCCACCGCATGGGCGCCACCTACGCCAATCTGTTGCCAATCAGTGGCAGTACCAATGCGCAAAGGTGCCGTTCTATTAGTAATGGTTCCGTCTCCTAATTGACTATATTGGTTGTCACCCCAAGCCCAAAGAGTGCCATCGGCTTTGAGGGCAAAGGAACTCCCATTACCAGCACATACTTTTGACCAGTTCGTCGCAGTGCCTATTTGTACGGGCGCATTTCTATTACTCAAATTACCCGTACCCAACTGTCCTTTATCATTGTAACCCCAAGCCCAAAGCGTGCCGTTTGCTTTAATTCCTAAGGTAAAATCATAACCGGCAGAGACAGCAATCCAAGAGTCGGTTCCTACTGGTGTTGGGTCAAAGAAATTCAAGCTCGACGCTACTCCGAGTTGTCCATAGCCATTCGATCCCCAAGCCCAAAGCGTTCCGTTGGTTTTGATTGCCATGGTGTGCCCTGTGCCTGCGGAGACTGCTTGCCAGTTACTGTCGGTTCCGATGCGGATGGGAGATAAGACAGCACTTCCAGACGTATAGTTGATATTTCCAGTATTTTGTCCCCAAGCCCAAAGCGAGCCATCATTTTTGATAGCCATACCCGTAAAAGCAGTTTCAGAAACACTTTGCCAAAGATTCGCATTCCCAATTTGTACCGGGTAATTTCGGCTGGTGTTGGCGCCATCACCTATAGAACCGTTTACGTTGGAACCCCAGGCCCATAAGGAACCGTCCGATTTGATTGCTGACGCACCCAAAGCAGCACAGCTAAGTTGGGAAAAACAGATTTCCGTTGCAGTTCCAAAAAATCCGCCCAGCACCCAGTCGCTTTGGCTGTTGCCACAATCGGAAGCCACCCACCAGTAGTAATCTGAATTTGGGGTTAAATTGTTAACCGTAACGGAGGTGGAAGTAGTATAAACTGGCGATCCACCCAATGTTGGCGAATTGTTTACCATAAAAGTATAACCGGCAGGAGCAGGCGATGGTGCGGTCCAGTTCAACGTAGCGGTTGTTGCAGTCACGTTGGTCGCCGATACATTAGTAGGGGCATTGCAAGTTCCGGTATGCAAGGACATTTTGATCAGACCCAAGTCGGAAGTTCCTACCCAAATCGTATTGGAAGTTTGTAACCTCAAACAACTTACATTGTTGAAGGTGGCCATCATAATCGTTGGAAAATAATTTTTACAGTCAGTAAAATTCTGCACACCACCATTGGCGCACTGGCGCGGAAAACCAATCCATACTTTACTGTTTTGATCGACATCCATGCCTTCTATTCCGCAATCCAATAGGCAAGAGTTGCCATAATAATTACCACTAACTACGTTTTCGTTGGTATACTTTAAATAACCGCTTGCTGCGATGTCTACATACAAATCATTATTGACCACTTTACGAATTTTATTCGCTTGATCACCAAGGATGGAAAAGACAGTTCCAGTAAATTTCATTAGAATACTCTCTCCCGTTAAGTAAACCGTATTGCTGCTGTTTACAGCAACCGAATTGATCGAATTGGTAGCGATAGCCGAATTGGCAGTAGTGTAGGTAGTCCAAGTGGTACCGTTAAATTTCACCAAACCTGAATACGTGGCCAGCCAAATATTGTTTGCACTATCAACGGCAATATCTTGCACATTATAGCCTGGAATTCCTGAATTGGCAGGGGTATAATTCGTCCAAGTGGTTCCGTCAAAACGAATCAATCCACTTTGTGCGGTGGCCATCCATTTTCTATTCAAGTTGTCGATGACTACTTTTCCTAAACCATCCATAGGCACGCCAGAGTTTGCACTGGTATAATTCGTAAAGGTAGTGCCATTGAACTTGGTCAAGCTGCTCCCAGTGGTCATCCAAAGGGAACCACTTCCGTCAATTTCAATATGTCTAATGGCAGCGGATCCAATGGCCGAATTTAACGGATTGTACAACGTGTAATCATAGCTTTGCGCGAAGGCCGAGATTGTAAATAAGGATAAAAGTAATAAGTAAATTCTCTTCATAAGGTTTTTTGGATTTAATCGTTTGGCTGCTAAAATCAGTACTAATTTTCTTAATTTCTTGCAAACATATACAATTCTGTGTTGTTTAAAAATTATTTCTACAGTTTAAATCGTTGATTCATAACAGAGGAAGGGCATTCGAGAACAAGGATTTTCGCACCGCTGGTACAAAGTGCTATAAGCTTACTGACAATTAGGAAACACCACGCTCAAACATTTTGAAGTGTGGTTCTTTTCAGGTGGAAGTGGGAGTGGTTTTGGCAACGGATTTCGCAGTCTTACTTCGTAGTAACACTCCCCATCTGTTTCCCCAGTTTTTCATACGCCACATCGTTGGGTTCCCAAAGTTCAATTTTGTTGCCTTCGAGGTCTAAGATGTGGATGAACTTCCCGTAATCGGCGGTTTCCATTTTATCGGTAATGGTAACGCCCTCTTTTTGCAGTTGCGCGACCAAAGCTTCCAGATTGACCACGCGGTAGTTGATCATAAAGTCTTTGGTGGACGGCTCAAAGTATTTGGTTTTTTCATTAAACGGACTCCATTGCGTATACCCTTTTTGGGTGGAATCGATCGCTTGCCGCCATTCGAACACCGCCCCATAAGAATTGGTGTTCAGCCCCAAATGGGTTTGGTACCAAGCGCGCAGTTGCTTCGGGTCTTTGCATTTGAAGAAAATTCCGCCAATACCCGTGACTTTTCGTTCTTCAGGTGTTGTTTTGCTGACGATGGATTTGAAAGTATACCCAAACGCAAACGAAGTGACGAGGGCTAAAATAAAGAAGGCAGTTTTTTTCATGGGGTGGTTGGGTTTCAGTTGGTGAGCGAATGAATACTAGAAGTCACTTGGCAAGTACTTTAATACTAAAGGCAACGAAAGTAAATAAAAATAACAGTAGTTCAAAAGTAATTCCGTAACGAGGGACCGCAAGACACCAACGTGCTACAACTCAATTTTACTAGCCACCAATTTCAAAACGGCTTCAAAATTTTCCTTGCCAATTTCCGATTCTTCCAAAACAAAGGGTGTTTCTTCCTTGGGAAACAAATAGAGTTTGTCGTCGATGACCTTGTAGGTGTCGAAGTCTTTCCAAACGATGCAGGTTTCCCCCAAATAATCGGTGAATTTAAAATAGATGTTGTTGAACTCGCTAGTGCTCACCGGATGCGCCCGCTGTTCCTCCATTTCCACTTCTAATTTGTTCCAATAATCTTTGGCTCTCGCCTTGTATTGGTAAAAGGTGACGCCATAATAAATAGCCATACTGAAACCTACCAACACCAAAAGAAATCCCAGATCGCTTTTAATAAAGACCACAATCCCGATGCCAACTGCTAGGGCTACCAGCGCCATCAGCATACCGTTTCGGAGTTGGGCGTTTCGGTTGTCCTTGATTAAGGCAATGTTTTTCTCGTGTAGTTTTCGGGTGGCTTCTTCGTTAAAGTGGGTTTCGAATATCATACGGCGGTTCTTTATGGTGAAAAAATAAGGCTAACGTTCTCGTGCTAAAGCTCCTAGAGCATAACGAAAATACAAAAAAAGTTATACATGAGAAAAAAAAGTTAGGGAGAGGGAATGGGAATGTTGTAGGCGATTTCTTGTTGGGGGTTGCGAAGTAAGTTTCGTATGGACTTCGAGTAAAAAAAAAGTGGTGGCAAAATTTTCGTTTTGAAAAATTTGCCACAAAAGCTGTTGCAAAATCGATTGCAAAAAAAAATTTGCAACAAAAACTGTTGCAAAATCAATTGTAAAAAAAATTTTGCAACAAAAACTGTTGCAAAATGAATTGTGAAAATAAATTTGCAACAAAAACTGTTGCAAAATCGATTGTAAAAAAAAATTTGCAACAACTTTCTTTTTGTGTGGAGGGTTTGATTTTGTATTCGGGAGTTGTAAATTAGTTCAAGCTAATTCAGCCCATGGATGTTTAATTAAAAACTACTGGCTTTGTTGATTTTGGAATTTTTACGATATGAAAAGGTAAGGCAACATCAGAAACTAGGGATTTTTGTAAATTTAGAACCGTGACATAAATGGTAGAACTACTCTCAAAAACCTCGAAAATATCTACTGTTGTACCACTGTTTTTCGCTTCAATGGCAAAGATGACTTCATCAGTAGTAAAATCTACGGTAGTGTCGCCCATACTGCCAATCATTAGATCCCACGAATTTATTTTTTCTAGAAGGGCAGTCCAAGCAGCGTTATCGGTGATGACGGAATACTGCTCGTTTAAAACCAAACTGTTGGGGTTGTGAAATAAGGTTCCTTTGCCGACTAAAATGGGGGTAACAGCATGCGGAGGTTGCAAAAGAATAGGCTGTTCACTTTTGGTGCAGCTTAGGGTGAGTAGTGTTAGTAGCGTTAGGAGTATGGTTTTCATTGTTAGATGAAGGGTTACGGCTATTTCTTAGAGTTTTTGCAATGGTGGTTTAGGATTGCAATTCCGAGCTTGTTTATAGATTATTTGCCACCAAATAAAAACTCATGAATATCAATAACATTTCCTCTTCTCATCTGAACCAAATCGCCAGTCTTTTTTATAAAAATGCCTAAGGAATTTTCATTATAAATTAATTTCATTTCGGGAGAATAGTCCACCGCTAAATACATATCACCTTCTAATTTGAAAAAAGGAACTTCCAATTTGCTTTTTACTTTTACACCTCTGTTAACGATTACTCCATTAGTTAGTTTTTCTTTAAGGATACTCTCATTTTTCTCTTTAGATGATACTTTTGCGTAGGCGACCATCATATTCATCCATTCCTCACTATCTATTAAATACCAACTTACTTTATTGAAATCAATTCCTTGTTCACCAATCCACCCATAACTAGTAAAAGCAAATAATATCTGTTTTTTTCCATCAAGCGTCGGATTATCTGTTGGGGTAAATTCCTGAATCTTAAAGGAAATAACGGATGTGCTCGACATATCTTTTATTTTTTTGCCATTGAAGTCAAGAGTTTTTAATGAAAAAGTAGTTAATTCGGAATGATTAGCTAGTATCCATTGTGTAGCAGTCAATTCAGCTCTTTCCTTCATGTCTTCTACTGCAGCAATACCAGCTCCAATGGCAATTAATCCGCCGGCAACCGCTGCAACTGCTGCTCCATTATTTTGTGCATTTGATGGTTTAGGAATCAATAAAAGTAGTATCAATAATGACAAAGTCAATTTTTTCATGGTAGGGGTATTTAGATTAAATTTTTTATATGGGTTATTCTTGGTGCGCAACATAATTAATGATGTTCTAGTACACGAGTATTTGTTGTTTTAGTAGAAGTATTTTATTAATGATAAGCTAATTTTTGAAAAATGAAACGAACAATTTACCGAAAACCAAGCCACAAGTTTTAGCATGTGTTGGCAGTAGTGCTTTGTTATATTGTTATTTTACTTTTCCTAAAGGAGTAATTCTTGCCTCATATTTTCCAATAGTAGGATGTATATCTCTTACTATCAAAATTCCATTTTCTATTGAAAATTCGTTATATTTTGCTTTAAATATAGTAGGATATTTTGCTGGTGGCAAATCAGAGTGCAATGTCAATTCACCTTCATTTTCATAGCTATCAAAAGTGATTCTTGCTTCACAATTTTCAATTTGTGTTGCTTTTGGGGTTTGAATTTCGAAGTCGCAATTAAAGCGTATGATTGAGTAATTATTTTGCAGATCATTATCGCTAACAAACTTTTTTAGTACTCCAATATTATCAATGTGTTTAGACATAATTTTATTTTGTTTGTTTTATATTTTGGTAAATGATTTAAAATCCTTTTACTATTTCTTTTATAGAGTATGTTTGATTAATTTTTGTTTCGTCAGGTTCAATAGTTTCCTTAATCAAATTAAATTCGTGATCTGGCAAACCATTTTTTCTTGCGAGATACATAAGTAAAGTTGTTTGTGCTTTTTGATGCTTTAAGAACTTGCCAATACTAAATATTGCACGTGTAATAAAAATTCCAATTAAAAATGTAACAATTGCAATTCCGTAAACTATCAATGGTTTGTCTAACATTGATGATTCAGATGCGCCAGTGTAAGGGTATTCTTGAATTAAAGAAATATTCATCATAATGGTTTTTTTAGTATTTAAATTATTATAATATTCAAATGAAAAAAGTATTCAACTAGTAATCGGCCGTTTCAGCATTACTGCTAACGAATTAATAATTCTCAAAATATCGCCTTACGCCAAGATCAAAACCCTCAACCTAATTCCCATATAAAAAAACATACTAATAATCCCTCGAACCCCTTCCTTCTTCAAAAACACACAGCGATGTACTGGTATTTCGCCTTTTTGATTTTTTTCAGTAACAAAAAAAGTAAGGTAAGTGAAATCTTTACCTCACCTTTTTAAGAAACGATTGCGTTTTACAGTAGGCACGAAAAGGATTTATTTCAGCACATGATGAGCAAGAACTTTTTGAACATCATAAACGTTTACCGATTTATTAAATTGTTTTTTTATACTGGGTTGTGCTTCACTAGAAATCCAAATTTTCAATTCAGCGTCTAAGTCAAAGGTACCCGCCGTTTCAATACTGAACCGTGAAATACTCTTGTAGGTAATCGTTTTATACTCCGTCTTACTACCCGTAATCCCTTGCACATCTACCAAAATCAGTCGCTTGTTAGTAAAAATGAAGGTGTCGCGAAGGAGCTTAAATCCTAACTCGATCTCTTCAGAGTCAGTTAACAGTTGACCATATTTTTTTAATAATTCATCTTGACTAACAGCCCCCGCATTTCCAAGTAATGCCGAAAATAATCCCATGGTGTTTCTTTTATTTTGTTCGTACTCGTATGGCTTTTCAGATTCCGCCCTGTTTTTTTTAGTGTTTTCTAGTCTACACTTTTATGGCTAACATATAATAAACAGCTATTGGCTAAGGGCTTCTTTAGTGAAACTAACTCAAAACCTATTAACAATTATATAAAATGCAAGTAAAGTAAAAGAGTAGAACGTTGAATCCTTTCCCTAAAACTTCTATTACTAAATCCCTCGAACCAGTTCGTTCTTCAAAAATAAACAGCGATGAAGTGGTATTTCGCCTTTTTGATACTACAATAATAGGGAAAAAAAGAGAAGGTCTTGCGTATCGCTTTAAAATATTTTGGTTCTAAATAGCGGGAGGAGAAGCAAGAAGCAAGAGGCAAGAGTCAAGAAGGGAGCGTTAGCTTGGTGGTTAGGGTGTTCCTTTTAAAAAGGGTCACAGTTTTTTAGAGAGGATGGTTTGATTTTGTAGGCAGGAGTTGAAATTTAGAAAGGAGGTATGGATTGGAAATTCTTTGCAGCGCTACCGCAATATTTGAGCAATTGATGAATTCTTCTAGTTATTTTTTTATTAGCTTTTCACTAGAAATAATTTGGTTATCACTCTTAATTACAATTGTGTAGAGTCCCCTTGAATAATTACTAATTGGAATGGTGATACTCATTGCTGTTATATTTTCAGTTACTGAAACTAACCTACCAACAATATCATAAATTAATATTTTATCCACCATAATGTCATTTCTAAAGTCAATATGAATTTCCTCCGTTGCCGGATTCGGGCTAATGGAAATTTTCGGAATCTGGAATTGTTGTGCTCCAAGAATACAATTGCTTATCGTATTAGGAATTTGAATACTCAAATAATTGCCAGTACCTAGTTGAGCGTATGTGTTGTCGCCCCATGTATATAATCCGCCACTATTTTTGAGACCCACGGTGTGATAGTATCCTTCAGAAATCGTAGACCAATCATCGTCTGATCCAATTTGTGTAGGTAGTACTTTATCTTGGGTTGTCCCGTCCCCTAACTGTCCAAAGTCATTTTGTCCCCATCCCCAAAGTGTCCCGTTGTTTTTAATACCGAAAGAATTATTAAATCCAGCACTGATATATCGCCAATCTGAATTAGTACCAATTTGAGTTGGCACTAAGGCAAAATTTACATTTTCTCCTAAGCCTAGGGCTCCTATACCACTACTCCAAATAGATCCAAACACATATAATGCTCCGCTATTTTTAAGAGCTAAAGTATGCAGTCCTTGTTTTCCAACGGCAATACTTTTCCAATCATTGTCAGTACCGATTCGTGTTGGACTAGTGAATTCTCCGTTAGTAAGTAGTCCAATGGATCCAACACTACTGAATCCCCAACCCCATAAAGTTCCGTCAGTTTTTATTGCAATACTGAAATTGAGACCTGTAGCGACTGTTTTCCAATTATTTTCAGTCCCAATTTGTACTGGCCTATGTCTGTCATCATAGGTTCCGTCTCCTAAGTGTCCGTGAAAATTATATCCCCAAGCCCAAAGGGTTCCATCATTCTTAATCGCCAAGGTATGATCCAAACCAGCAGAAATAAATTTCCAGTCGGATGCTGTGCCAATTTGAATAAATGTATCGGAAACATGTGCAAAACCATAAGTACCATCTCCAAGTTGCCCGTACTGATCATTTCCTGCTGCCCAAAGCGTTCCATCTGTTTTTATAATAAAAGTATTGAAGGCGCCTGCATATACAGAACCTCCATTAAAATTTACATTAAGTGGAGTTGGAACAGTAAGGTTATCTTCATTGCCTTGACCAAGTGCACCCCAGCCGCCAGTTCCATATCCCCATATATTTACAGAACCATTGTTAGTTACTGCTATTGTATGAAATTCTCCGGAACTAATTTTTGAATAACATTGAGGATAAACTTGAATGATCCATAATGTGACTAATAAAAGGATATTATTTTTCATATTTTGTTTTTAAAAATTTAAAATATAGATTTTCACTTTGCGCTCATCTAGGTTGAGGTGATTTTAAATGGCGTGCAATGCACTATATAGTTCTAAAAGCAATCTATACCTTTATCACAATCCCCATATTAAATTATAGTAAACCCCTCGAACCAGTTCGTTCTTCAAAAATATACAGCGATGAAGTGGTATTTCGCCTTTTTGATAGTACAATGATAGGGAAAAAAAGCGGCGGTTGGTAATTTGGTTTTAAAAAATTTTACTACAAAAAACTGTTGCAAAATCAATTCTAAAAAAAAAATGCAACAAAAACTGTTGCAAAATCAATTGTAAAAATAATTTTGCAACAAGAAGTGTAGCAAAGTTTTTGGGTGGAATAAAATGGCTACAACTTTTTTAGTGGGGATGGTTTGGTGGCAGGGAGTGATTAATTTTAGGAAAAATAATCGAGCCATTTACTAAAAATCTAGTAAGGAGATTTAGCGGGAGTTGGCAGGAGGTTTATTTTTTAATAAACTTTAAAGTAATGTCCTTATTCAGTTTTATTAGGTAATTTCCACTTTGAAGGTAGTCAATATTTATTTTTTCAGAACTATTTGAATTTCCAGCACTGATGACTTTACCAGCTGAATCAATAATTTGATAGTTAAACTTTTGAACTAAATTTTTTTTACTTTGGATGGTGATATAGTGAGAGGCTGGGTTAGGAGACAATATAAATTCATTACTGAAACTATTTTCAGGAACATTTAAATTTTCGGCATCTAATTTTACGAGCCAGTAATCGAAGATTCCTCTTGGAAAATCTACTATATCGCCTGATATATTCGAATCAGTAGTTCCAAATAAAACGAAGCTGTCATCTTGCAGTTGTACCGCATTAGTGAAGCCATCCTGTCCGCTGTATATTCCTGGGGCATAGCCTCCTATTGTTTTTTGCCATACTATGGTTCCACTGTCATTTAGTTTAAGAATCCACGCATCGTTGTAGCCTGAAACTGGCGTTAATTTCTCTCCCGAAATACCTGACTGTGAACTTCCAAAAACTAGATATCCTCCATTGGCGCAGGCTACTAAGTTTGTAAGGTACTCATCATGATCTCCCCCATAGGTTCTTTGGAAAATAATATTAAATAATGGATCTAATTTTAAGATCCAATAGTCATCGTCACCTCTACAACCCTCTGTTTTTTCCCCTGAAATACCTGAACGAGAAACAGCAGTAATCATATAATTCCCATCTGTTGTTGGTATTAGGCTCGTTACCCAATCATAGTCGGCACCTCCAATTGTTCTTTGTTGCAGGATATTACCCAAACTATCTGTTTTTAAAATCCATAAATCATAGTAACCTCTGCTGTTTTCTGTTTTTTCTCCTGAAATATTGGACGTGGATTCGGCAGCAATTATATAACTTCCATCCGAATTCTGGATCACTCTACGAGGTCTATCAAAACCATCTCCGCCTATTGTTTTTTGCCATTCGATTAGGCCATTTAGGGAAAGTTTCACCAGCCAGATGTCGTCAATTCCCCGACACATTTCTGTTTTTTCTCCTGAAATATCCGATCTAGAGTCTCCATAAACCAAAAAACCACCATCTAAAGTAGAGATAACGTTGGCATAATCTTCAAGTGCATTGCCTCCAATAGTCTTTTGCCACTCAATAGTCCCGGAAAGAGATAATTTTAGGATCCAGTAATCATAACCTCCTCTACAATTTTCATTTTTTTCACCTGAAATATCAGATCCAGAGCTTCCCGATATAAGGTAGCCGTCTGAAGTTTGAATAATAGAATACAGTACATCGTTAAGAGCTCCTCCGATTGTTTTATCCCACTGAATTTCACCAGTAGCGTTAGTCTTTACGATCCAATAATCAGCACCGCCGCGACAATTGTCGGTTTTTTCATAATACGCATTAGATGTGGAATACCCTCCAAGAATAAAACCTCCATCTGTTGTTTTTATCATCGACCTCGCAATTTCTCCATCTGTACTCCCCATTCTTTTTTGCCACAAAATATTAGGTACTTGAGCTAAAAGAACTGCTGGTAGTAACAATAGAATAAAGTATTTCATACGATAAAAAGATTTGAAATCAAGCTGTTTTCTAAAATTTGCTGCCACTGAATTGATAGGTCCTTAAAAGCAATCCGAAGCCACGAGCATAAACCTCCAACCATTCTTCAAATTAAAAACAAATTAAATCCTTAGGGTCAGCAGCTTCTTCAAAAATATACAGCGATGAAGTGGTATTTCGCCTTTTTGATAGAACAATATTAGGGAAAAAAAGATATGGTCGTTGGTTTTGGTTGAAATATTTTGGTTCCCATGAAAAGAAGCAAGAAGCAAGAAGCAAGAAGCAAGAAGCAAGAAGCAAGAGGCAAGAAACAAGAAGTGTAAGGGTAGTAGCAAGTGCGGCAGTCCTTAAAAAGTGAAGGGCGCATGGTATGGCAAACTGGTTATTAGCTTTACAGCGGTTAGCAGGCGGGTTTGGTAGCGAGCAGAGGCTACGGCTGGCTTACAGCAATGATTTTTTGATCGCGTCTACGATATAGGAAGTGTTCTGATAAAGAATGGTTTCGTTTACTAAAAAATCGATTTGATTTTTATCATTAGGATCGTTAAACGCAATTTTAAAATTAGCATACAATTTGTCGCAAAATTTTACTCCTGAAACGTCTTTTGGTAATTGAAGCGTGTAGATATTACTCCCACCGCTTATTTCCTCCACTTGAAGCCCTGAAATTTTATTGATTTCCAAAAATAATTCCGAGGCTCTTTTTTTGGCATCCGCAAAACGCGTTTCAATACCCTCCAATCGATGAAGTGCCATAGCGGCATTGAACCCGTTTTCGGCCATAGTACCGCCGTGAATCTTAATCAGATGGGGCATTTTATCAAGGACCTCTTTCGGCCCGCATAAAATGGCACCACCACTCGCACCTAAGTACTTGTACAAAGAGATGTAGACCGTATCAAAATGGCTGGCGTACTCTTTTATGGAAACTCCAGACCATGCGGAAGCAATATAAAGCCTAGCGCCATCCAAATGCATTTTAATATTTTTCGATTGACAATAGGTCCTAATTTTTCGAATCTCGTCGATAGGAACAATACCGCCACTGGCGCGTCGCACTGGGTTTTCTATGGAAACTACCCCGACGCCACTGTCAAAAACTTCCTCTTCTCCTAAAGCCTCCATAGCTTTTTGTAATTCCTCCGCAGTAAAATAGGTTTTATCTTTAGCCAGGGGCATCAAGCGCTTATGAAAGAGCGATGGCGCGGCATCTGCTTCATCGCGGTAAACATGACTCGTATCTTGTACAAAGACCTTGGTGTTGTCGCCGCTTAAAACAGCAATGGCTAATTGGTTGGCCATCGTGCCGCTTGGCAAAAAGATAGCTTTTTCTTTTCCGGTGACTTCAGCGAATTTTTTTTCCAATTCCTCCACGGCACCACCAGTACCATATCGGTCTCTTTTTATAGGATGCAACTGGTGTATCTTTTGCAATTCCTCTAAGTGATCGGCCACCGAGTACACCACGCCGTCTCTAAAAAAATTAACTAGGGGAGTAGCAGGCGGTGCCCCAATAATTTTATCATTTGCTACTAAGGAACCAAACGGGATAATAGCCGGAAGTACCCCTAATCCTGACGTTTTTAAAAATGATCTTCTGTTTTGAGCGCCCATATAGTTTCTATTACAATCGGTACTTTTTACTAGTGCCTCTGAAGGGTAAAGTGTTCTTCAGTAAACTGACCGCTAACCAATTTATAACGTCCTATTTACAGCACCAAGCCAAAAAAGGCAACACCTTAAGTATTCCTAAATAGGCTATTCCTAAATCCCTCGAACCAGTTCGTTCGTCAAAAATATAAAGCGATGAAGTGGTATTTCATCTTTTTGATAAAACAATATTAGGAAAAAAAAGAGACCGTCATTGGTTTTGCTTTAGAATATTTTGGTTCCCATGAAAAGAAGCAAGAAGCAAGAAGACTCTGCAACGAACAACGAACTTTCAATACAGCACATTCAGCAACCGACAACGCACACTTCTTGCACCTTTCTTGCACTGTTCTTCGGATCAAAGGCCCTTTTTCCGAACCAGACCCGAACCAGACCCGAACCACATCCGAACAACGTGAGGTAAACCTACCCCCACACCGCCATTTGGAATAGGGACAGGCACTTCCCGACATTCCCCTGCCATTCCCCCGACATTCCCCCGTAGCTCCTCCGTCTTTCCTCCGTCATCCACCCGTATATCGCCCGTATATCACCCGTATCTATAGCGTATATACTCCGTGTTTCCCCGTAGTTGGAATCGACCGATAGTGTTCGAGTAGAGGGCACTCGGTGTCTAGGAACCAAAAGCCAACAACGGACCGCTGCTCCAAAGTTCTCGATACCTTTTGCTCCGTTGCAGAACGCAAAACACTCGAAATGACGGGGAGGGAAGTGGGCTACTACTGCTTTTTAGAACGCTACAAGAACCGCTACACGTCACTTCGAGTGCTTTAAAACCGCGATCAGCTGTTTTAAAGTGTATCGAGAAGCGTTAACAGCAGTTTAGTATTCCAAAGTTCTCGACACCTTTTGCTCCGTTGCAGAACGCAAAACACTCGAAATGACGGGGAGGGAAGTGGGCTACTACTGCTTTTTAGAACGCTACAAGAACCGCTACACGTCACTTCGAGTGCTTTAAAACCGCGATCAGCTGTTTTAAAGTGTATCGAGAAGCGTTAACAGCAGTTTAGTATTCCAAAGTTCTCGACACCTTTTGCTCCGTTGCATTGCGCAAAACACTCGAAATGACGGGGATTGAGTTAGCATTTACTAGGAACGAGGTCGGAAGCAAGAAGCAAGAAACAAGAGAAAAGAAAACCTTGCAACGAACAACGAACTTTCAACACAGCACATTCGCCAACCCACAACCGACAACTCACAACCGACAACTCACAACCGACAACGGCAACTCACGCAGCAAGTACCCAAAATTATATAGCAGCCTCCCAAAGTTGTGTAATGCCGCCGCACTAGTGCCGCTATATCTTTGCCCTATCAATAACTTAAACATTTATATCTTATGAAAGCAACAACCTTAACTCCGTGCAACAATCCGAACTGTACTTGTGTCGATTGTAACTGTGGTGCCTCATGCACTTGCGCTTCTTGTAACTAACAGGACGCAGCACCTTAGGCTAAGCCGTTCTGCAAAGAGCGGCTTCTTTTTTTCGTGGGTGCTGGTATTTTAATAACTTTACCCTATGAACCCAACAATACTCTTAGTCAAAAATATGGTCTGCCATCGCTGCGTGCTCGCGGTGGAGCAAATCTTGCAGTCGGAAGCGATTCCGTTTCAAAAGGTGCTCTTTGGTGAAATTCACCTGCAAGACGAATTGCAAGAGGAGCAAAAGCGTTCCTTAAAAACCAAGCTACAGCACATTGGTTTCGAAATGATCGACAATCACTCCACTGGTTTAGTCGAGCGCATCAAGCAGTTGGTCATCGCCCGCGCCCGAAACGAAGGGAATCCCGCCGAGCGCAAAACCAAACTGTCGCAACTGATTGTCGGGAAGATGCACCACGAATACACCTACCTCAGCAGTTTGTTCTCGTCGATTGAAGGCCGCACCATCGAGAAGTTCTTCATCGAACAACGCATCGAAAAAGCCAAAGAACTTCTAATCTACGACCAACTCACCTTATCGCAAATCGCGTATGAATTGGACTACAGCAGCGCGGCGCATTTGTCGGCGCAATTCAAAAAAATCACAGGCTTGACACCGACGTACTTTAAGGAAATCGGCATCAGCAAGCGCAAGGCCTTGGATCAGGTTTGAGGGTTGCTATAGCGGGGTAGCTGCGTTTTACGAAAAAGACTTGGCTTCGGTAAAAATTCGCTGTCAACGAAATAGAAGGAGCTTTCGACGGAATAGCATAATTTTCCTCCCGAATTGTACAACATACACAAAAAAAGAAATCTTTTGTATTATTCACAGATTCCCGATTGTTGTAGTAATTAAAGAATACCTTCGTGATATATATGCTACTTAGAATTGGTCTCAGCAATGATTTAAATCCAATTCAATACCACTACGGGAGTGTCTTATGACCACCAATATCATTTATCCATTGGGTTAGCATCCGATTCGTAAATCATAAACTTTACACTAAAGATGCATACAGGAAAAAAAACAGCTGAGGTCAGTACTGTCACAAAGAAACTTATTGTTGCAACCGAGGAAACAAAAAAGCTCCATCTTCTCGCTACGGATAGTAATAAAACCAACGAAGACGAAACATTTTTAGGGCAACTCGCTGCTATTGTCGCATCGTCAGAGGATGCCATTATCAGCAAATCGTTAGACGGCGTGATTCGAACTTGGAATAAAGGCAGTGAAAACATGTTTGGCTATACCGCACAACAAGCGGTGGGCAAGAATATTACTTTGATTATCCCTGAGGAGTACCTCAAGGAAGAAAAAGAAATCATTGAACGAATAAGTCGCAACGAAACCATACAGCATTATGAAACAGTGCGTCGAAAAAAAACGGGCGAACAATTTTATGTTTCCCTGACGGTATCTCCTTTAAAAAATCGGCTAGGCACCATCATCGGTGTTTCCAAAATTGCCCGAGACATTACCGGTCAAAAAATCGCGGAAGCCGAATTAATTCGAGCCAACGACGAACTGAAGAGCACAACGGAAGCCCTCCGGAATTCGAACGACCTGTTCCTTAAATTATTCGACTATAACCCCGTGGCCATTGCCATTGGCAATACCACAGACGGGAAACTCTTGAACATCAATGAGGCTTTTTTAAAACTGTATGGGTTTACCAACAAAGCCGAAGTCATCGGTAAATCGACCGTTGAATTGAATTTGGTCAGTGCTGAAAACCGCTTAAAAATGCATCTCGAACTCCAAGAGGAGGTGGTAAAGTATTATGAAGTGGAAGCACAAACCAAAAGTGGGGTGAAACTTTGGGTTTCCATCTCGGTGCTAAAATTAGAAGTAAATGGTGCTGCCAGTGTAGTTGCCGTGATTAACGATATTACAGGACTTAAAAAAACAGAAGAACAATTGACAGAAGCCAACCAAGAGTTGGAAGCATTCTCCTATTCCGTTTCCCACGATTTAAGGGCTCCGTTGCGTGCCATCCATGGCTATACCAAAATGCTCCAAGGTACTTATGGAACAACGTTAGACACGGAAGGCAACCGCTTGATGGATAATATTTCGGACAATGCTCAAAAAATGGGACAGCTTATTGACGATCTGTTGACGTTTTCTAGAATCGGAAGGAAGGAATTGTCCATGATGAAAATCAACATGCAGGAATTGGTCACCGCCATTGGTGCCGAATTAAAAAAGATACAACCAGAACGAGCCATAACCATTACTGTTAAAGATTTATTGCCGGCAATGGGTGACTATAGCGCCATCAAACAAGTTTGGTTCAACTTGCTGTCCAATGCTATAAAATACTCCCAACACAAAGAAAGCACCCACATTGAAATTGGATCGGAAGCAGTTGGAAACGAAATCATTTACCATATTAAAGACCATGGAGCGGGTTTCGACATGCGGTATGCCGACAAATTATTTGGTGTCTTTCAGCGCTTGCACTCCGACGAAGAGTTCGAAGGCACAGGGGTTGGCTTGGCACTAGTACAACGATTAGTATTCAAACACGGTGGCAGGGTTTGGGGCGAAGGCCACGTCAATCAAGGAGCTACCTTTTATTTCACCTTACCAAAAACAACATAGGATGACAAAAGATATCGAAATTTTATTGGTAGAAGACAACGCCAGCGATGCCGAAATGACCATCTTGGCTTTAAAGAAAAACAATCTCGCCAACAAACTGCTGCACGTTAAAGATGGGGCGGCTGCCTTGGATTTTATTTTTGCCGAAGGTGAGTACGCTGATAGAACGGTAGGAACGAACCTTAAGGTAATCCTACTGGATTTAAAAATGCCAAAGGTCAGTGGTCTTGAAGTATTAGAGCGCATTAGAAGCGACGAACGTACCAAGTTCATTCCCGTGGTAGCGCTCACCTCCTCTAAGGAAGACCCCGACATCAAAAAATTTACCATTTGGGCGTCAATAGCTATGTGGTAAAACCAGTGGAATTTGAAGATTTTCAACGAGCGATTTCCAACCTCGGATTGTATTGGATGATCGTAAACCAACTCCCGCAATAAATATGAAAAAGATTCCCCAAATCAAAGTATTAATTGTAGAACATAATCCGGCGGACATTGAGTTGTTAGCCTACGAATTAAAGAAGGACGGGCTACCGTATCTTTCGCTTGTGGTAAAAAATGAGGCTGATTATGTAGCAGCGCTTACAACGTTTGTTCCAGATATCATCTTGTCGGATTTTTCCATTCCGTCCTTCGACGGCGCTACCGCTTTCAAAATTAAAGAAGCGATAGCACCCTCGATTCCCTTTATTTTAGTTACCGGCACTCTGGGTGAAGAAGTAGCCGTTGCCTTCATAAAAGATGGCGTAACAGATTATGTATTGAAAGATAAACTCTACACCTTACTTCCGAAAGTAAAGCGTGCTTTAATGGAAGCCGATAACAGTCGTCAAAAAGAATGGTCTGACGAACAGCAGGAATTTGATCTCAATAACATGAACGCCCTCATCAATAGTACCAATGATTTGATGTGGAGCGTAGATCGAAATTTGAACCTAATAACGTCAAACATTCCCTTTGATGAAATGGGTAGCAACACTTTTGGAAAAGCGATTGAAAAAGGACAAGATGTACTCGTCATGGCGCAAACGCCAGAGCGGTCGATGCACTTTAAACGATTGTACGAACGAGCGTTTGCAGGAGAAATATTCACCCAAACCGAACATGACTTTCTTCCCACTGAATTCTGGTCGGAAATCTCCTATTACCCCATTCGTAAAGGAAAGAAAGTAATTGGTACTGCTTGCCATTCACGCGACATTACGAAAATAAAAAGTGCCGAGCAGCAAATTGCAAGAGATCAAAAGCGATTTCGAGCTTTAATTGAAAATGGAGCCGATGCCGTGGTGATTTTAACCGCTGAAGGAAAGCCTTTTTATATTTCACCAACGGTGGAAAGCGTGCTGGGCTATACCGAAGCCGAAGCCTTGGAATTGGATTTGTTTGCCTTATTTCATCCCGATGATGTGAAATGGGCGATAGGTGTTTGGGAGCAAATTATGGTTAGTCCCGGAGTGCCCATCACGGTGAATCCCAGCAGGATGAAACACAAAGACGGCACGTATCTCTGGCTTGAAGGAACGCTAACCAATTTGTTGCACGACCCAGCCGTCAATGGCATTGTGGATAATTTCCGAGATGTCACCAAAAGAAAAGCAGCGGAAGATGCCCTGCAGTTAACGCAATTCGCGGTAGATAATGCCGCAGATGCTATTTTATGGATGTCGCCCGATGCTCAGATTGTAAATGTGAATGAAGCGGCTTGTCAAATGCTGGGTTACGCGCGAGAAGAGCTGATGGATCTCGTGATTATGGATATAGACCCCAATTACGACCTTAAAAAATGGACGCCGCATTTTAAGGAACTACGTCACAAAGGGGCGCTCTTTTTTGAAACGGCGCAACAAGCAAAAGACGGCCGGTTGATTCCAGTTGAGGTAAGAGCTAATTATATAAAATTCGGTGAGGCAGAATTCAATTGTGCGGTAGTTCGAGATATTTCGGATCGAAAAAAATCCGAAAACAAACTGGTGCAAAGTGAAGCGCGATTGCGAGAGGCTCAAGCCTTGTCGCATGTATGCAATTGGGAAGTAGATCTCGTCACTAACGTGAATACCTGGTCGGAGGAGCTGCTTACGATTTTCGAACTGAAACACGAGGAAGTAGATCCGTCATTCGAAGCTTTTCTAACCATGGTGCATTATGACGACTATGAAGCTGCTAAAGAATGCATCGACAAGTCGTTTCAAACCTTTGAGGAAAGCTCCATCACGGTTCGCGTTAGAACTAGAAATGGGAACATACGCTACGTTTTTTCAGAATGGCAGTTCGAATTTGACAAAAACAAAAAAGCCAGTCGTATTTACGGTATTTTTCAAGACGTGACCGACAGAAAGAAAGCCGAAGAAGAACGTGAAAAATTAACGGATGCTTTAATACAGCGCAACCGCGACTTGGAGCAGTTTACGTTTATCATCTCACACAACCTTCGGGCGCCCATTGCCAACATTATCGGCTATTCCGATGGCCTGTTGGAGGAAGCGATTTCATCAGAAGAACAAAAGGAATTCTTGCAGGGATTGTCCACATCGGTATTGCAAATGGATACCACCATCAAAGACATCAACGCGATATTGCAAGCGAGACTGAGTCTCAATGAAATTAAAGAGCCCGTCTCTTTTTCAAAAATTATCGACGCTATTTTGGACAATACCGGAAATGCCATCAACCAACAGCAAGTACAGATTACACGAGACTTTTCTGAAGTGGATGATATTCACTCCTTAAAAATCTACCTGAACAGCATCTTTTACAACTTAATCGACAACAGCATTAAATACAGCAAACCCAATGAGGATATTCTCATTGAAATCAAGAGCAAGAAGAAGAAAGGAAAAACGATACTAACCTTTGCAGATAATGGTTTGGGCTTCGACATGGAAACGAAGGGCGACAAGATTTTCGGGCTGTACAATCGGTTCCATCCGCATATCGAAGGCAAAGGAATGGGTTTGTATATGGTCAAAACACAAGTGGAAGCCATAGGTGGAAAAATTACGGTTACTAGTGAAATCAATAAAGGCACGCAATTCACCATTGTATTTGAAAATTAAAATAAAGCAAAAATGACACCATCCACACCGCAGTTCCTAATTGTCGACGATGACAAGTTAAACAACTTTCTGACTAGAATGGCGATAAAGAAATCATTTGAGGAAGCCGAAATTATAGAGTTTATTGCTTCGGAAGAGGCATTGACGTACATGGAGAAGGAATTTACAAAAAACCCAGATACCAAAAAAGCAACGCTCTTTTTAGACATCAATATGCCGACGGTAACGGCCTGGGAGTTTCTTGAGAAATTTGACACGTTTGCCGAGGCCATCAAGATGCAATTTGACATCTATATACTTTCGTCCTCCATTGATCTGATGGATATTCAGCGCGCAAAGAACCATCCGTTAGTCCTTGATTTTATTGAAAAACCCTTAAACAAAACCATTCTTGCAAAACTATTTTCCTGAGAGGAAAAGCATTGGTGCCGACTTGATCGCCTTTGCGGCAAGCCGTATTTTACAAAAAATGGGAGCAAAGGAGTCGATGCGTTAAGAAAGGACGTGTAGTTATGGTTTTGCCTTTCTAAAGAAGTTAGTGTATTGTTGTTTTCTTTTTCTTAACTACTTTGACAGCAAGAGTACCGACCTACCTACCAATATTGCTGCCTGAAATTTGGTAAATTCAAAGCAGAGCCCGAACTTAGTGGCATCCTTATAGTGGGAACGCACCTGCTATCTAACTCACTCGTATTTTACCATGAAAAAAATTATGCTTTCCGTTTTAGTTGTTTGCACTGTCGCTGTTTTACTGAGTTTTAAGAAAAAGCAAACGCCACCTGACGCCACCATCGACGGACATCCCGCTTGGATTCTGCGCGGCAATATTTACGAAGTCAACGTTCGGCAATACACGCCCGAAGGCACGTTGAATGCGTTCGCCAAACATTTAGACCGTTTGAAAGCGATGGGCGTGGAAACGATATGGTTTATGCCGTTGAATCCGATCAGCAAAAAAGACCGAAAAGGATCATTAGGTAGTTATTATGCGGTATCGGATTATACGAAATTGAATCCGGAATTTGGAACGATGGCCGACTTCAAACGCATCGTAAAATCGATTCACGACAAAGGCATGAAAGTGGTGATTGATTGGGTACCGAATCACGTGGGCGCCGACAACCGTTGGCTTACGGAACATCCGGATTTTTTTGTAAAAGACAAATCGGGTCAAGCGGCCGTTGCCTTTGATTGGGCCGACACCCGACAATTGGATTACAAAAATACCGTGATGCAAGACAGCATGGTAGGAGCGATGAAATATTGGGTGAAAACCGCCAACATTGACGGATTCCGTTGTGATGTGGCGTGGAATGTGCCCGCAGCATTTTGGAAAAAGTCGATTCCACAATTAAAAAAAATGAAATCGATGTTTATGTTGGCTGAAGGCGATAGCACGTATTTGGCAAAAAGCGGTTTCGATGCCGTATACCCGTGGCACATGTTTAAAATGATGGAAAAAGTAGCGAAAGGCACTCGCCCGGCATTTAGTTTAGACTCCATTGTAAAAGAAAACGAAACCCGTTATCCGAGCAACACCATTCAAATGTATTTTACGAGCAACCACGATGAGAACAGTTGGAATCATGCCGATTTTGGAACCTTTCCCGGAGCCGTTCATGCGCCGTTTGCCGTCTTTACCCAAACCATGAAAAACAGTGTGCCGTTGATTTATAGCGGGCAGGAAGAACCCGTATTGCGGGCGATTCAGTTTTTTGATAAAGATCCGATGGTGTTTCAAAAATACGAGAGAGAAGCGTTTTACAAAACGTTATTGGCGCTTCGAAAACGAAATCCGGCACTTGCGGCCAATGCGACTTTTGAAAAAGTAGTAGTGGGCGACGAGAAAGCGGTGTATGCTTACGTTCGCAAAAGCGGTAAGGACAAAGTCTTGGTGGTATTGAACCTTTCCGGAAGTGCGCAAACCATTGCTTTGAAAGACGCTAGTTTGACGGGAAAAGCATTTCAAGTTTTTGGAGCGAAGGACGTTACTTTAAACACGGCATCGAGAACCATCAATCCGTGGGGCTATGAAGTGTATGAATACCGCAAGAAGTAGGATCGCAGCAGCAAGTTACTAGCTGCCATTTCCCCTCGATGTAACAATTGGAAGAAAGGACAAACTAATGGATTCAAAACTATAAATACAAAAGCTATGCAAGCACATGAAATCGATTACCAAATCTTTGGTGAAGAAATGCAATATGTAGAAATAGAACTCGATCCGCAGGAAATTGTAGTAGCGGAAGCCGGAAGTTTTATGATGATGGACAATGGTATCCAAATGGAAACCATTTTTGGAGACGGTTCCGAAACGCAACAAAGTGGGTTGTTTGGCAAATTACTTTCGGCCGGAAAACGCGTATTAACCGGAGAAAGTTTGTTCATGACCGCTTATATCAATCAGAACGCTACTAAGAGTAAGGTGTCGTTCGCTTCTCCTTACCCAGGAAAAATCATAGCGATTGATTTGACCCAATTTGAAGGGAAGTTCATTTGCCAAAAAGATTCGTTTTTGTGCGCAGCCAAAGGCGTTTCGGTGGGGATTGAATTCTCTAAGAAATTAGGACGTGGCCTTTTCGGAGGCGAAGGATTCATCATGCAAAAACTAGAAGGCGATGGGATGACGTTCGTACATTCGGGAGGCACTTTAGCCAAAAAAGAATTGGCGGCAGGAGAAGTCTTAAAAGTAGACACCGGTTGCATCGTTGGATTTACCAAAGATGTCGATTACGATATTGAATTTATTGGAGGTATTAAAAACACGATTTTCGGTGGCGAGGGTATGTTCTATGCCACCTTACGCGGACCAGGAACGGTTTACGTGCAGTCGTTACCCTTCAGCCGGTTGGCCGATCGAATTATCGCTTCAGCCCCTAAAAGCGGTGGTAATTCCAGAGAAGAAGGCAGTTTGCTGGGCGGCTTAGGGAATTTGTTGGATGGCGACAATCGGTTTTAAATAAGCAAAGGAGTCTAGTAGGCTCCTTTTTTTTATCCTAAATTATGTTTAGTGGCAAAGCAATGGGTGATGACATTGCTTTAATTTAAACGAAATTTTTCTCGAAGAAACCGTTCAATGCAGTGCCTTTATTGCGGACTTATACTTACTTTTACGGAAATTTGCTATCCCACGGACCTACTACAACAGCGGTTCAGTTACCCTTAAATTTCCGAACCCTAATACTCTAAAACCATAGTACTATGAAAGTCATGCCCGTTACCACTACTTTATTTTTTCGGATTGCTCTGCTATTGCTTGGCACTTTAGGTATTCAAAGCTGTAGCAACGATAACGAAATTAAGGCTTCGGCAATCCCTTCTAATTCGAAAAGCAATAAAGAAGGCCCCGTGATTTACACGGCGGCTTCGATGTATGTGACGCCCGCAACGGAAGATATTGTGATGTATGAAATTAATATTGGTGCCTTCAGCAGCACGCGCAACTTGCAAGGAATTATCAATCGATTGGATGCGATCAAAGCCTTAGGGGTTAACACCATTTGGCTGATGCCTATTTATCCGGTGGGTACTTTAAATTCGATTGGTTCGCCGTATTGTGTTAAGAATTTTACCGAGGTTAAGCCAAGTTTTGGAACGCTTCGCATTTTGCAACAGTTGGTCGATAAAGCGCACCAACGGCATCTTTCCGTTATTTTGGATTGGGTGGGCAATCATACGTCGTGGGATAATGTTTGGATGAGCCATCCGGATTGGTATACCCACAACGGTAGCGGACAAATTATCAGTCCGGCGGGAACTACTTGGGCGGATGTCGCCGATTTGAATTACAACAATACTGAAATGCGTACCGCCATGATTGCTGCTATGCGCTATTGGGTTGACGTGGCGGGAGTTGATGGATTTCGTTGCGATGCCGCGGATTATATTCCCTTCGATTTTTGGCAACAAGCCATCACCAGTTTGCAAACCGGAAGATCGAAACAATTAATCATGCTCGCCGAAGGAGGACGGGACGATCATTTTACAGCGGGATTTAAAATGAATTGGTCTTGGAATTATAGTACGGCTATTAAAAATGTTTTTAGTGCTACCAACGCGTCGGCGCTATCCCTGTTTACCACCAACGCTAGTGAATACGTTCCCGTTCCTTTAGGAAGTAGAAAACTTAGGTTTACCACCAATCATGACGAATCGAACACGGCCATGCCCATAACGGTGTACAATAGCAATGCGGGGGCCTTGTGCGCCAGTGCCATCACTATTTTTATGCAAGGCGTGCCCTTGCTTTATTCGGGTCAAGAAGTTGGGGTTACTAGTAGTTCCGTGTACAATGGTGGCACCATCAATTGGACGGCCAATGCGGATATGTTGACGGCTTACCAACAAATGTTAGCCTTTTACAACAGTTCCCCAGCGGCTCGAAGAGGAGTACTAGTTTCTTATAGTGATGCTAATATCGCAGCATTCACGAAAACCTTAGGCGATGAACAAATTTTGATACTGGGCAATACGCGAGGCAGTTTGAAAGGATTTGCCGTTCCAGCAGCACTTGCGGGAACTTATCTCAATGTAGTGACCAATACTACCGTAACACTTTCGACTACGGTTGGGTTTACGGCTTACAAATACCTACTACTGAAAAAAATTAACGGGTAAACGGCTAGATCTAATTAAAAAAAGAATGTTATTTTAGCGCAAAAACTAACCTAACATTTTTATTTAACCAAGGTAAAGATAACCCCCGTTATGAAAAAAAGCATTATTTTATTAGCCCTTTTCTTATCAACAGTAGCCGTAGCACAATCAAAATTTGGAGCTTTTGGCGGTCTGAATTTTTCCATGTATACCAATGGTTTTGCTAAAGACATTAACGCCGATAATTCGTTCGGGATTCAAATTGGGGTACTCTACGAGTTGCCTTTAAGTGATAAAGTTAGTTTCCGGCCAAAGCTCGTGTATTCGCAACAAGGTGACCGACACAAATCTAGTCCAACGGCTACCAATGGTTTTAGTTTTGATCCAAATTTCGATACTGGTTATGGTCTCTATGACACGTCGAATTTGGAACCTTACCAATTAGACTACAAACTTAACTACCTCAATATACCTTTAGAGTTTAAATTCTGGAACAGAATCTATTTATTGGCTGGGCCTCAAATAGGATTTTTATTAAGTCAAAAATCAGAAGGCGTTTATATCGGACCCGTAAAATCTACTGTGGATGTAGGTTTCAATTTAGGAACTGGTTTTACCATTCATAAAGCGTTTGTTGAATTTGGCGTTTACCAAGGGTTCAGTACGCTATGGTCTTATCGCTATGATGCAACGGGCAATGTGGTGGATATTAGAAATGCGTTAGCGAAAGTTACGGTTGGTTATACTTTCAATTAATTCCAACGTCCGAAATTAATTAACCTAATATAAATTTAAAGGCTACCAGATGCTGGCAGCCTTTTTTATTAGATTGCTTTTCTTTTAGTTTGGTTTGGTCACCGTATTGCTTTGTAAAGTAACCGCAGTTTGTGCTAATAACCTTCCATTAATAGTAGCACCTGTATTTAAAGCAATTAGTGTTTTTCCTAGAATAGTGCCTTCAAAATGACTGGTGGTTCCTAAGGTCACGCCTTCCGATACTTGCCAGAAAATATTTTTAGCCAAGGCACCGTTGGTCAGGTGAATTCGAACGGCAGCACTGGCACTAAGCGTTCCACTAACTTGAAAGATCCAAGTGCTGGTGGCACTTCCAGAAATGGTAATGTCGGTGGGTAGGATTACGCTGGTCGTCCATTTATACAACCCTGGTGTTAAGGTTAAACCGCCAATATTTCCGGCTCCTAAATTCAAGAAGTTGGGATTGCTTCTTCCGGCAGCATCGGTGTAGGCCGTTTGCATATCTCCTACGGCAGTAGTCAATCTTGACGCATCCGTAACACGACAAGGCAGCGGACCTGCAGCATCTACGGAGAATATGGTTCCCGTAACTTCTGGACAACTTAAAAGAATGGCAGCGCCCGTAATCGGACCAGTGCCCACATTGCCCGTAATGACGGAAGGATACACATTGGTGATACCGCTTTTTGAAAGGATGGCAAAATTGGACGCCGTTTTCAAGTTGACGGTATTGAGTCGTAAAATCTGTGGTTTGACTCTTGTCGAAGCAGCGTTCGATGCCATCGCATCACTAGAGTCATTGGAACAGCTTCCGAAGAAACCAATTAGAAGTAAAGCAAGGAACGGAGTTAGAAAGTAGGTTTTCATGGGGTTGTTTTTATACTATAACCGTAGTGTCATAATGGCCAAAGGTGGCGTTAGTATTGCTTTGTTTCCTTGTGAAATCTTCTTTATAAATTGTATAATTCGCACCCTGCATTTACTATAACGTTGTATGCATTTCTAACTTTTACCTATATTTACCAAAAATATTTTACACATGTGTGCTACAACAACAAAAAATGAATTCATGCAGGAAGCCATTCGCCTGTCGATTGAAAATGTAACGAGTGGTCAAGGCGGTCCGTTTGGAGCGGTCATCGTGAAAGACGGAAAAATAATTGCAAGAGGAGCAAACCAAGTAACCTCTTCGAACGATCCTACTGCACATGCTGAGGTAGTGGCCATTCGAAATGCTTGCAAGGAATTGGGCAGTTTCCAATTAGACGGCTGCGAAATCTACACCAGTTGTGAACCGTGCCCGATGTGCTTGGGAGCCATTTATTGGGCAAGACCTGATAAAATGTATTTCGCCAATACCAAAAAAGACGCCGCCGATATTCAATTTGACGATCAGTTTATCTACGAAGAACTGGAGATTCCTTATACCAACAGAAAATTAGAAACGGTACAAATGATGCGCGAAGAAGCCCTAGAGGCTTTTAAAATCTGGTCGGAAAGCATCAACAAAATCGAATATTGATTCCACTTTAATTTATGATTCAATTCCTTTTAAATAATCGGCTCATTCAAACGAATAAAGCGGCAAGTACGACGTTGCTCGATTTTATTCGCTATGATGAAAACCTGCGCGGCACCAAGATTGGCTGTCGTGAAGGCGATTGCGGCGCGTGCACCATTTTGATCGGCTCTGTAAAAGACGGAAAGTTAGAATACATGAGTGCGACTTCCTGTTTGACGCCTTTGCCAAATGTACATGGAAAACATGTCGTTACGGTGGAAGGACTCAACTTGCCCAACCAACTCAATCAAGCGCAGCAGGCTATGGTCGATTGTTCGGGCACCCAATGTGGTTTTTGCACGCCAGGTTTTGTCAACTCGATGTGCGGTTTTGCATTGACGACTTCAGCGCCTACGTTAGAAAGTGCCATTAGTGCTATTGATGGGAATATTTGCCGATGCACGGGTTACAAATCGATAGAACGTGCCGCTGGAAAATTGTCCGATTTGTTGCAATGGAAAGATTTAAATCGCCCTTTGGATTGGTTGGTAGAACACCACTTTATCCCCGATTATTTTTTAGAAGTAGAAGAAAAATTAAAGGAATTTAAAATAGAATACAGTTCGGAAGGGCAAATCCCTATTGGAGGCGGAACGGATTTGTATGTGCAGAAACACGACGAATTGCACGACATGGATATGGCGTATTTGTTCGATAGAAGTACTTTAAATGGGATTACGTTTGAAGGCCATCTTTGCACGATAAAATCGGCAGTGACTGTTTCGGATTTGATTGTGAATGAAACGCTTTTAGCCGCCATCCCCAATTGGTACCAACATTTAAAATTGGTTTCTTCAACTCCCATTCGGAACATAGGAACGATTGCCGGAAATTTGGCGAACGGTTCCCCGATTGGCGATTTCACGATTATCTTATTGGCGATGAAGGCGCAAATTACGCTCACCAATAAAGACAACGAATCCCGCCAGTTACCGCTAAAGGATTTTTATTTGAGCTACAAAGTGCTCAACAAAACCGAAGACGAAATCATCACCGCCATCACTTTTGAATTGCCATCACCTGATAGTAAATTCAATTTTGAAAAAGTATGCAAGCGCCAATATTTGGATATCGCTAGTGTGAATACGGCTTTTACCATTACGGTCAAAGACCAAATCATCCAAGAAGCCCATGCGGCGATGGGTGGCGTAGGCCCGATTCCGAAATACTTAGAAAAAACGTGTGAGTTCCTAATCAATAAAACGATAGAACCTGCTGTAATTTTAAAAGCTGAAGTAATGTTGCAAACCGAATTGTCGCCCATCAGCGATGCCAGAGGAACGGTAGCCTACAAAAGATTGTTGGCGCGCCAATTGTTTTTTGCCCATTTCATAGCGTTGTTTCCGGAGACCCTTAAAATGAAAGATCTGATATGATTAACATAGACGCACACAATCACGTTCAAGGAAAATCGATTTATCTCGATGACATTCCAGAACTGCAAGGCACACTATACGCTTTGCCTTTCGATGCTACGGTGGCTCATGCTAAAATCAAAAGTATCGATTTGACTTCGGCTTTAAAGCGAAACGGTATTGTCACCATTCTGACGGCTAAAGACATTCCAGGAGAAAACCAAATTGGAGGCATCCTGCCCGATGAACCTTTATTTGCCGAGGGTGAAGTCCATTTTAGAGGACAAGTCATTGCCTTAATTATCGGAACTTCCGAACACCATTGCCGGCAAGCAGCGAAACTGATTCAAGTGGTGTATGAAGAATTACCCGTAATCACCGATGCTCGAGTAGCGCAAGCTCAAAATAAATTAATCATGCCGCCTCGAAGTTTTACTTTGGGAAGTACTTCGGAAACTTGGTCGCAATGCGAGCATGTATTTGAAGGCCGAACCGATGTGAACGGACAAGAGCATTTATACATAGAAACGCAAGGAGCTTACGCCCGACCTAAAGAAGACGGAAGTATTATCATTTCTTCCTCCACGCAAGGACCCACTGCGGTACAGCGAATGGTGGCACGCGTTTTAGGAATTCCGATGCACAAAATAGAGATCGACACCGTACGTTTGGGTGGTGGTTTTGGAGGAAAAGAAGACCAAGCGACACCTTGGGCCGTCATGGTAGCTTTGGCTTCGCAATTGTTGCACAAGCCCGTGAAAATGGCGATGCACCGAATGGACGACATGCGAATGACCGGAAAGCGACATCCTTATTCAGCCGATTTTAAAATTGGATTGTCGAAAGATTTGAAAATTTTAGCTTACGAAGTGACCCATTATCAAAATGCGGGAGCTGCAGCCGATTTGTCGCCAGCCGTTATGGAGCGAACGTTGTTTCACTCGACTAATGCGTATTTCATTCCGAATGTGTACGCGAAAGCCTACAGTTGCAAAACGAATTTGCCTCCGAATACCGCGTTTCGTGGTTTTGGTGGCCCTCAAGGCAAGTTTGTCATCGAGGCCGCTATTGTAAAAGCTGCGGAATCGTTGGGGATAAGTCCGGCTGTAATTCAAAAAAACAATTTGGTGGTGGATGGCAATGAGTTGTCGTACGGGCAAATTTTGCAGCAAACCAACGCACATCCTACCTGGGATTTGTGTATGAAAGATTACAAGTACGAAGCTCAAAAAGAACGAATCGAAATCTTCAATGCGAGCAACTCAAGATTTAAAAAAGGATTGGCGGTACAACCGATTTGTTTCGGAATCTCCTTTACCAATACGATGATGAATCATGCTCGGGCGTTGGTACACATTTACCACGACGGCAGTGTGGTAGTAAGCACCGGAGCCGTCGAAATGGGGCAAGGAGTCAATACGAAACTGTTGCAAATTGTAACGGAAACGTTTGGCATTACGGCGTCCAAAGTACGCATCGAATCCACCAATACGTTGCGGGTTGCCAATACGTCGCCAACGGCAGCCAGTGCTGGAGCGGATCTGAATGGAAAAGCCTTGCAAATGGCTTGTGCAGCTTTATTGGAACGACTAAAAGCGGTGGCTCAAAAAGAACATAATGCTACTGACATTCAAATCAAAGACGAACGAATCATTGCGGATGCTAAAACCACTGAAATGACTTGGACGGATTTGATTCTGAAAGCATTCACGTTGCGAGTGGCGTTAAGTGAAAATTCGCATTACGCTACACCAACGATTCATTTCGATAAAACCAAAGAAAAAGGACATCCGTTTGCGTATCATGTTTATGGCACGGCGCTCATCGAAGTGACCGTCGATTGTTTGAAAGGAACCTATGATTTTGACAGCGTGAACATCGTGCACGATTTTGGTCAAAGCATGAACCCAACTATTGATAATGGTCAGATTGAAGGCGGCGTCGTGCAAGGCATCGGCTGGATGACTTTGGAAGAAATCATTTATAACGAACAAGGACGTTTGGTTTCAAATGCGCTTTCGACTTATAAAGTTCCCGATATTTATTCGGTGCCCAAACAAATCAACATCACGCATTTGGAAACGGAAGGACATGACTTGGCCATTAAGAAATCCAAAGCCGTGGGTGAACCCCCATTAATGTACGGATTAGGCGCTTATTTCGCCATTCGAAATGCGGTAAAAGCCTTCAATCCAACAGCGGATTTGGCGGTAAATGCACCTTATACTCCAGAAAAAGTTTTGATGGATTTGTACAAAACGTCTTAAACTGCCAATAAAGCTTAGCTTATGGTTTTAGATTTTTTCAAGAAAGTGCACCAAGTTTTGCAAGAGGAACAGCGATTGGTTTTGATGGTCGTTGTTGCTCATGAAGGCAGCAGTCCCGGGCGGAAAGGATTTAAGATGCTAGTGACCAAAAGTCAAATGCACGGCACCATCGGCGGCGGGATTATGGAGCACAAGTTGGTAGAATATGCCCGTTCGTTATTGGACGAAGCTAGTTTTGCTCCCTTTCTAAAACATCAAATTCACGATAAAGCAGCACCTAATAATCAATCGGGAATGATTTGTTCTGGCCAACAGTCGGTGGCTTTTTATGATGTGAATCTGGAAAGTTTGGATCGTATTGCTTTGATTTTGAATTCAGAAAAAGGGACGATTACTTACACTGAAAAAGGCATTGAAGTCAATGGCATCGCAGCACCTAATTCACAATGGGACTTCACCGAATCCATCGCCCTTCCTAACAAAGTTTATATAGTGGGAGGCGGTCATGTGGGGTTGGCGTTGAGTGAAGTTTTATCTCGATTGGATTTTGAAATTCATTTGTTAGACCATCGCGAAAACTTGAATACTATGGAAGCCAATCCGTTTGTGCAGTCGAGCCAAGTCGTAGCATTTGAAGGAATCGAACAATACCTTCCCGAAGGCGAAAATACCTACGTAGTCATTATGTCTTTTGGGTACCGAACGGACGACATTATTATCAGACGTTTGCTCGGGAAACATTTTCGATATCTCGGGATGTTGGGCAGCCAAGAAAAAATTGCCACCTTATTTCGGAATTTGTTAGCCGATGGATTTCCGCAAGAACAACTCGATCAAGTTCATGCTCCGATTGGCATCGATATTAAAAGCGAAACGACTTCAGAGATCGCCATCAGCATAGCCGCACAACTGATTAAAATAAAAAACCAACACCAAAGCCATGATCGCTATTAAAGAAGCTTTTTCGATATTGGAAGCGACTTCCATTCCGCTTAAAGAACAGGAAGTATCGCTGGATAAAGGGCTAAGTTTAGTATTAGCGGAAACTGTTTTTTCACCGATCAACATGCCACCGTTTCGCCAATCGAATATGGACGGCTATGCGCTGGCTTTGTATGATGGTTTAGACTATACCTTAGTTGGTGAAATTAAGGCAGGAGATTCCAATGCCATCGAATTACAACCTGGTCAAGCAATAAAAATATTTACTGGAGCGGCGGTTCCTGATGCGGCGCAAGCGGTTATTCAAATAGAAAAGGTAACGACAAGCGGAAGCCAATTGTTTTTGGAAGAACCAGTTATTCCCGAAACCAATGTCCGCCCAATGGGATCACAAATCTTAAAAGGAGCTATAGCGTTAGAAAAAGGAACACTACTTAATCCTGCAGCCCTAGGTTTTTTAGCGGGTTTGGGTTTTACTTCTGTAAAAGTTTACCAAAAACCAAGCATTGGAATTGTCATTACCGGAAACGAATTGGTTCCAGCGGGACAACCGTTGCCACACGGAAAAGTATACGAAAGCAATGCGCTCATGCTTCAAATGGCTTTGCGAAATGAACAGTTTGAAGATGTTTCTTTATACCAAGTGCAAGACGATTTTGAAAGTACAAAATCCGTTCTGGAAAAAGCCATCGAAGCCAATGATGTGGTATTAATTTCTGGAGGTATATCGGTCGGAGATTACGATTTTGTGGGACGCGCGTTGGAAAGTCTGCAGGTGGAAACGTTGTTTTATAAAGTCAATCAAAAACCAGGAAAACCTTTGTTGGTTGGAAAAAAGAACGACAAAATGATTTTTGCCTTACCGGGAAATCCTGCGGCAAGTCTGACTTGTTTTTACATTTACGTGAAACCTACTTTAAGAAGAATAGCAGGAAATAAGGTTACTTATGCTTCTAGAGTCCATCGATCTTTAGCACACGATTATAAAGTGAATAATTCCCGAGACCAGTTTTTAAAAGCAACGGCAGTAGGGGAGGAAGTGACGCTACTTTCGCACCAAGATTCCTCGATGTTGGATTCGTTTGCTTTGGCGAATGCCTTGGTTTATTTGCCAAATGGGAACTATTCTTTGGCGCTAGGCGTTACAGTTGCGGTATATCTCTTGCACTGAAATCTTGTGTAATGATTTCATTTGTAGGCTTGTAAATTGCGATTCTAATTCCGATCACATTTAAAATTATCTTATCTTTGGTTAAGTTAGAACACCAATCATGGCTATTGTGAAAAAAATTATAGTGTTATTGTGTTTGTTTTTGGCCAGTGTTTCCTGGTCGCAAGATTTCTGGACGAAATTTTCTACCGCGCAACCCACCTCTCCGACGGGGGTTCGAAGCATCTCTATTGTGAATCCTACTACCACTTGGCTCAATATGAGTTGTGGAACCACTGCTTGTCCCACAATCCGCCGTTATGCAAAAACCGTCAATGGTGGAAGTGTTTGGACTACTGGTGAAATAGATTTAGGTCCACAATCGGCGAACCTTGAAATAGCCAATATTAGTGGAGTTTCTGATTTAATTGCTTATGCCGCGGTGTTTCCTAAAACCGCCACTATTTTTGGAGGTATTTGGAAAACTGCTGATGGCGGAACTACTTGGTCAAGACAAGATTCGGCTGATTTCTCCAATCCGGTTTACTCTTTTCCAAATCAAGTTTATTTCTGGAATGCCAATGAAGGCGTTGCTGTGGGTGACCCAGCAGCTGGGTATTTTGAAATTTATACTACGGCCAATGGAGGCGATACCTGGACCAGAGTGCCTTCTTCTTCTGCTTTGACCCCGATCTATGAAGATGAATATGGAGTTACTAATAATTTTGCGGTGGTAGGCAATACGATATGGGTCTTTACTACTTATGGAAGGATTCTGAAATCTTCGGACAAAGGAATTAGTTGGACGTCATTTCAATCGCCACTAACCTGGTATCCTTGCTGTTTTTGCGACCCGAACGCCCATCCCCATATGGCCTTTTCGGATGAAAATCATGGATTGCTTCAAAGTACGTCCTACGAATTATTCACTACCGATGACGGAGGAAGTACCTGGTCTACTTTAAATTGGTCTGGGGTTTTAAGAGGCTTTAATATTGCTGCCGTGCCCGGTTTGCCTAATACTTACCTTTCCCTTGGCTATGATACCGATATTCTTGCAAGAGGTTCATCCTACTCGATTGATAGCGGACAAACATGGATTGATATCAATAACAATCCCGACTTAGATCATGTTACTGGTGGTACGATTTCGATGTTGAACCAGGATTATGGTTTCGCCAGCGGATTTAGTACTTCTCCCACCGAAGGCGGCATATTCCGCTGGGGTGGAGGGCCTATGTTGCGCAACGCAATTCTCGGTGTTCCAAAATTTTCAATTGGTAAATCGGTTCAAGTAGTTCCAAACCCAACATCAGGAATCCTAAATATTAGCGGCAAAAATATAGGTGGTATTGAAGTGCTCGATCTTTTAGGTAAAAAAATAATGTCGAAAACTTATGATAAATTAGACTCCGTTACCTTTGACTTAGGATTTTTAAAAAACGGTATTTATCTTATTAAGGTTTCAAGTGATCAAGACACCAATCTGATAAAAATTCTAAAAAATTGAAAGCGACCAGCGCCTTGCTTTTGGCGTACAATGAAATTTACTAATAGGAATAGCCAATCGTAGCAATTTTACATTTTCAACAATCCGACTGGATTGGTTCTTTATTCTTTTGTCGTAATCCGGTCTTCAGAAATGGGAAGTTAACCCTAATTAGTTTCTGATAAATCTAGTGCGATAATGAAAACGGTTTCCCTTTGTTTCCCTACTTTTGACTTTCTAAAAATTACTACTACAAAATAAGTTGCATGAAATTAAAACAAGCCTTTCTTTTTTGGATGCTATTGGGTGTATTCCTGGTTACGGCGCAAACCAAAACCGAGTCGGTAACGCCTTTTACTATCGGTGAAACCCGGATCATCCGATCGAAGATCTTAAATGAAAAGAGAACTTTAAATATTTATTTGCCCGAAGCCTTTCAAAAGGACAAAGCTTATCCCATCGTTTATTTGTTGGATGGTTCCGCGAATGAAGATTTTATTCATATTGCAGGTTTGGTACAATTCTTTAACATGCAATTTCAAATGCCCGATTGCATTGTTGTTGGGATTGCCAATATCGATCGGAAGCGCGATTTTACGTTTCCTACTGATTTGCCCGATTTGAAAAAAGAATTCCCCACGACGGGAAGTTCTGAGAAATTCATTGCTTTTTTGGAAACCGAATTGCAACCCTACATTAACACTACTTATAAAACCAACGGAACCAACTACATTATCGGACAATCCTTAGGCGGACTCGTAGCCACCGAAATTCTGTTAACCAAACCGCAACTGTTTACTCATTATTTGATTGTAAGCCCGAGTTTGTGGTGGGACAACGAAAGTTTATTGCAAAAAGCCAAAACGCTTTTGGCCGAAAAAAGAGATACCCATACCTACGTATTTATGGCGGTGGGCGCTGAGGAACACCCTACCATGATTAAAGATGCCAAAGAATTGAATGCTATTTTTCGCGAAGCCAACCAACCGTATTTGACCATTGATTTTATGGAATTGGCCAATGAGAATCATGCTTCCATTTTGCATCAAAGCATTAGTGAAGCGTTTAAGAAATTATTTCCTATTAAAAAGTAGCTATGCCAGTAAGTGAACTAGTACAATCTCCGTTACTGCTGATTTTATTGGCGGTCATAGCGTTTCTTTACGCTAGTGTTGGTCACGGTGGCGCCAGTGGCTATTTGGCTTTAATGAGTTTATTTGCCTTTCCCGTTTCATTTATGAAACCTACGGCTTTGGTACTGAATATTGTGGTTTCGGCGATTTCGTTTTACTTTTATTACCGAGAAAAAAAATTCGATTGGAAGTTGTTTTACCCGTTTGCCATCACGTCTGTGCCGTGTTCTTTTTTGGGCGGAATGATTACCATCGAGACCCATTCCTATAAAATCATTTTAGGAACGGTATTGATTGTTGCTGTAGCACGCTTGCTTGGTTTCTTCGGAAAAGGAAACCCCAATTTAAAACCGGTCAACCTACCAATAGCCTTAGGTATTGGCGCCGCTATCGGATTCTTATCGGGATTACTCGGAATAGGTGGTGGGATAATATTAAGTCCGGTATTATTGCTTTTGGGTTGGGCCACCATCAAACAAACGGCAGCCGTTTCAGCGTTGTTTATTTTTGTAAATTCCATCGCCGGCTTCTTCGGATTTGCAGCGAAAGGCGGTACGTTGCCGGTTTCCTCAATTTCATTACTAGCGGTGGTGATTTTGGGAGGCATTTTAGGCGGCTATTATGGCAGCAAAAAAATGAATTCGATTACTTTGAGAAATGTATTGGCGGCCGTTTTAGGCATTGCGATATTTAAATTATATACCACTTAACCGATGACGATTACGCTGAAATATTTCGGACAGATTGCAGAACTAACTCATAAAAAAGAGGAAGTAATGGTTTGGGATGAAACTACCAATTCAATAACACTATTGCAATCTAAATTGGAACTGTTGTATCCTGAACTAAAGAATACCCACTATAGTTTTGCTGTAAATCAAAAATTAGCAACGGCAATTTCTCCAGTTTCCAATCAAGACGAAATCGCGCTTTTGCCTCCTTTTGCGGGAGGATAAAATTAACTATAATGAAACGATACGAACGACAAATCGCCTTGCCCGAAATCGGAATTTCCGGTCAAGAAAAACTATCCAACGCTAAAGTTTTAGTGATTGGGGCGGGTGGTTTGGGTTGTCCCGTATTGCAAAATCTGGCTGGTTCAGGCGTAGGTTGTATCGGAATTGTTGATGGTGATGTCGTGGAAGTATCCAATTTACATCGGCAATTTTTATACACTTTGTCTGATATTGGAAAGAATAAAGCAAAGAGAGCAGCTGAAGTCGTTTCCCAACAAAACCCAGAAATTAAAGTAGTTCCGTATGACTGTTTTTTTACGAAAGAAAATGCTTTCGAAATAGTAGCCGATTATCAAATTATTTTGGATTGTAGCGATTCGTTGCCCACTAGGTATTTGATTAACGACGTGGCCTTGGTAAAATCCATTCCCATGGTATATGCATCGATTCATAAAATGGAAGGACAACTTTCGGTTTTCAATTACCAAGCGGGTCCAACGTACCGGTGTTTGTTTCCAGAAAAGACCAACACCAAAGAAACAATCCATTGCCATGATGGCGGCGTTTTAGGCGTTTTGCCCAATACTTTAGGCACATTGCAAGCTACCGAAGTGCTCAAAATCATTTTAGAAATCGGAACGGTTTTAAGTGGAAAATTGCTACTGTATGACGGATTAGAAACGAAAACACAGCTGTTGACTTTTGAAAAAAATCCTATTGAAGTCCAAAACGGCTTGCTAAACGGCTTGTCGATTTTAAGCGAAGCTCCCAAAACGGTACGAAGCATTTCCAGTGAAAATTTTCTTGAAGAAGTTCGCAAGGAAAGTAATCTCATTATTGACCTACGAGAAAACTACGAAGAACCGAAATTGGATTTTCCGAACATCAAAACGGTTCCTATCGACGAATTGGAAAACTATTTGAGTGCAACATCAAAGAATCAAAAAATTATCTTACTTTGTTCGTTCGGAAACAAAAGTAGGATGACCGCTGCGTACTTGTTGCAAAACGGATTCACGAATTTGTTTCATTTGCACAAAGGCATCAACGCACTGAACGAACTGCTTTCCCATTGATCTTACATTAAAATGACTACCGATAAACCCAAAAAATCCTCGTTTATAGAAGGTCCGATTTCCTCGACCTTTATTGGCGATTCTATTGCGAAACACCAATCCAAAACTACTATTGGGGCGCATCAAATTTTCTTAGGTCAAGTGCGTGCCGATGAAATGGAAGGTAAAAAAGTAATAGCCATTGACTATTCTGCCTACGAAGCCATGGCAGAAAACAGTTTTTACGAAATTCGAGAAGCTGCTTTCGCACAATACGAATTGACATGCTTGCATATTTATCACAGCTTGGGAGTAGTCAAAGCAGGCGAAATTTGCTTGTTCGTTTTTGTCTCGGCACCGCGTCGAAAAGTGACTTATGAGGCATTAGAATTTTTGGTGGAGGCTATTAAAGAAAAAGCCCCTGTATTTGGCAAAGAAATTTTTGAAGACGAAACCCACACTTGGAAAAAAAACAGCTGACATGGTAGACATCACCCATAAAATATCAACACAAAGAACCGCTACAGCACAAGCCATCGTTACTGTTGGCTCGCTCCAAACGATTCAAGCCGTTTTAAACAATGCAGTTCCTAAAGGCAATGTGCTAGAAGTCGCGCGAACTGCCGGATTGTTTGCTGTGAAAAATACGTCGAGTGCGATTCCGGATTGTCATCCGATGCCGATTGAGTTCACTGGAATTGAATTCAAATGTCTCGACAATACCATTCAAATTGAAGTGACTGTCAAAACGATTTACAAAACGGGTGTTGAGGTGGAAGCCATGCATGGCGCTTCGATTGTGGCGTTGACTATCTACGATATGTTGAAACCTATCGATAAAAATGTAAGTATTTCCAATATAAAATTACTTCACAAAAAAGGAGGAAAGTCGGATTACGCCGACTATCAAAAACTAAATCTTTCGATTGCAGTAGTGGTTTGCTCCGATAGTGTTTCGGCTGGCGATAAAGAAGATACTTCGGGTAAGATTATCGTTGAAAAATTAGAAAAAATGCAGTTACAAGTAAGCGATTATTCGATTATTCCGGATGGAGTAGTAGGCATTCAAGCCAAGATTCAATCGCTTTGCGCGGATAAAAAAGATATAATTATTTTCACAGGCGGTACCGGTTTGTCACACAAAGATGTCACTCCAGAAGCCATACTTCCAATTTTAGACCGAAGAATTCCAGGTATTGAAGAAGCCATTCGTTCCTACGGGCAAGAGCGAACACCCTATGCAATGTTGTCACGATCAGTCGCCGGATTTAAAGGCGATACCCTAATTTTGGGATTGCCTGGTTCCACTTCAGGAGCTGCAGAATCGATCGATGCCGTCTTCCCATCGGTATTGCATTTGTTTCAATTATTGAATGGTTTCCATCATGGAAAATAAGTCCTTGATTTTACAAGATACTTTGGGTAGAAACCACAACTACCTTCGCATTTCGATTACCGAACATTGCAATTTGCGCTGCACTTATTGTATGCCTGCCGAAGGAATTGCTTTGACTCCGAAAGCGCATTTGATGACGGCGGATGAAATTGTGGCCATCGCGAAAACGTTTGTCGGTTTGGGGGTCACCAAGATCCGATTAACTGGCGGAGAACCATTAGTGCGGAAAGATGCGAAAGCAATTTTACTGCGATTGGGAACGTTGGGAGTGCATTTGACTTTAACGACCAATGGGATTTTAGTTCCTGATTTCATCGCCACTTTTAAAGAAGCTGGAATTAAGTCGGTTAATATTAGCATCGACAGTTTGGTGAAAGAAAAATTCAATCAAATCACGCGACGGAATTACTACGATAAAGTGCTCGAGAATATTGATTTATTGATTCGGGAAGGCTTTCAAGTCAAACTCAATATTGTTTTAATCAAAGCCTTTAACGACAATGAAATTATTGATTTTATTGGGTTGACCAAAGATAAAAACATCCAAATTCGCTTTATCGAGTTCATGCCGTTTAGCGGAAATCAATGGGACAAATCGAAATTGGTGCGCTACGCCGAAATCTTAGAAACCATCCAACAAACCTATTCCCATCAAGAAATTGAACGGTTGACGGATGCGCCTAACGACACGGCAAAAAACTTCAAAATCAAATCATTTCAAGGCAGTTTTGCGATTATCAGTTCGGTGACCAACCCGTTTTGCAGTACGTGCAATCGCATTCGACTGACGGCGGATGGCAAATTGAAGAACTGTTTGTTTTCCAATTCGGAGACGTCATTGCTAGATGCGTTGCGTGCGGGAGAATCGATTTTGCCCTACATCCAAGAGAATCTTAGCACTAAAAAAGCGGTTCGGGCGGGCATGGATGACGATTTGAAATTTCAAAACCCCGAACTGTTTTCTCAAAATCGCAGTATGATTGCGATTGGTGGCTAATCTTTTCATTTACTATTTGATAACAAAACTTGTATTTTTTTCAATAAAAACTATATTTGTAGGTTGCTTATTAAAAAATACACAATTCAAAAAAGCTTGCAAGAAAGAAAACTATACAGTACTAAAGTTTGGCTCGACGACCAATTGCAATCGGCGACCGTCAGCTTCAAAAACGGAAGTATTACCGCTATCGATTTAGAAAAGCATCCAGACGCCGAAGATTTGGGTAACGCGGTCTTAATGCCCGGTGTTATTGATGTTCACGTACACATCAACGAACCAGGAAGAACGGAATGGGAAGGTTTTGAGACCGGAACCCAAGCAGCAGCTGCCGGTGGAACAACGACCCTTATCGACATGCCGTTGAATGCTAGTCCGGTGACAACCACCTTAAAAGCGTTGCAAGAAAAATTAGAAGCATCGAAAGGCAAACTAAATACCAATGTTGGGTTTTACGCTGGATTGATTCCAGGGAATGCCTCTCATTTAGAAGCTTTGATGCAAGCAGGCGTTGTGGGTGTAAAATGTTTTTTGACTCATTCTGGAATTGATGAATTTCCAAATGTGACTGAGAAAGATTTAGATGAAGCAATGCCGATTATTGCAAAATACAACCTTCCGCTTTTAGCGCATTGCGAATTATACGATACGGAAACGGATTGCGATTTTGATAACAATCCAACGAGCTACCAACATTATTTAGCGAGTCGCCCCAAGAAATGGGAAAACGATGCTATCGATTTGATGATTCGGATGTGTCGCAAACACAAGTGCCCAGTCCATATTGTTCATGTGGCTTCTGCTGAGGCGCTGGACAGAATACAAGCGGCCAAAAAAGAAGGATTGCCGATTACGGCAGAAACCTGCACCCAATATATTTACTTTAATGCGGAAGAAATTCCGGATAGTAAAACCATTTATAAATGTGCGCCACCTATTCGGGAACGCGCTAATAATGAGCAATTAAAACAAGCGTTTGTGACCGGTGTTTTGGATTTCATTACAACGGATCATTCTCCAGCACCTCCAACGATTAAAGAATTAGCATCGGGGAACCTTCGCAAAGCTTGGGGCGGCATTGCCGGAATTCAGTTTCTGTTGACCGCTTCTTGGACGGCTTTGAAGGAAACCATGACTTTGGAACAATTTATTCCGTTGGTTACTTCAAAACCGGCTAGTTTTATTAAAGCGACTAAAAAAGGAAGAATAGCAATAGGGATGGATGCCGATTTTGTCATTTGGAATCCCGAGACAAACAGTACAATTACCGAAACGGACCTGTTCTTCAGATATAAAATAAGTCCTTATATTTCACAAACTTTAACTGGCGAAGTGCTGGAAACGATTGTAAATGGGGAAACCGTTTATCAACATAAATCAATACAAAACAAAAATAAAGGACAATGGCTTTTGCAAAAGTAACCGAAATTATAAAAGAATCTCCAGCATTTACAGCTCTAACGGATTTGGCTGCCGAACGTTTGGGCGGAAAAGTACTCTATGCCACGGATGATTTTTTTGCTGAAAAAGAAAACCTAATTGCACCTACTCGCGGTGTATTCATAGCCGATAAATATACGGATCGAGGCAAATGGATGGACGGTTGGGAAAGCCGCCGAAAAAGAACGCCCGGTCACGATTGGGCCGTTATTCAATTGGCTACTTCGGGGAAGATTACCGGTTTTGATATGGATACGAATTTCTTTTTGGGAAACCATCCGCCACATGCGTCTATTGAAGCAGTGAATTTGGAACATCCCGAAAGTATCACCGATTGGGAAACGGTTGCCTGGAACGAAATTTTACCAAAATCGCCTTTAGATGCTGGTTCTCAAAACTTCTATGAAATTAATAATACAGAAATTTACACGCACCTTCGGTTGCACATATACCCTGATGGAGGCGTAGCACGATTGCGCGTTTATGGCGAAGTTTTCAAAAATTGGGATGCCGTTTCAACGGAACACGTGTTTGATTTGGTAGCAGCCATCAATGGTGGAAAAGCCATTGCTTGCAACGACATGTTTTTTAGCGACATGAGCAATTTAATCATGCCGAATCGAGGGGCCAATATGGGCGACGGCTGGGAAACCAAAAGAAACCGTACACCCAACAACCGCGATTGGGTAATAGTAAAACTAGCACATCCAGGTGTTGCCGAGCGAATTGTTGTAGACACTTGCCATTTCAAAGGAAATTATCCCGACAGTTGTTCGATTGAAGCGTGTGTCGTAGCTAACGATCAAGAGCTTGATACCGCCCATTGGCAAATGCTGTTACCCCAACAAAAGTTGAGCGCCGATCACGAGCACGAGTATGCTCAAGAAGTGAATGCTTTAGGAACAATCTCTCACATTCGATTGAATATTTTTCCGGATGGAGGCGTGAGTCGATTAAGAATTTTTGGTAAAATCAGTAAATAGTGAACATAAACATCTTCATCTTATTGGTCTTGTATGTGGTTTATTTTGGTGTTTTAATTACACTCGGGTATTTGTCCTATAAAATGCCGAACTTTCTAAAAAGCAAATCCAAAGAACCTTCTTCGGAAACCGAGGAAATCAAAACGACCAGCTTGAATTATATGTATACGGGAATGCTGATGGCTATCGTCGGCATTTTGGTGAATACGTATTTACTGGTGCAAGGCTCGGTTTTGGAGAGTCATTTTATGGAATGGCTCAACATCGTCATCCGCTTGATGCACATTACTTTTGGAATTGCCTGGATTGGCGCTTCCTTTTACTTTGTTTTTCTAGAAAATGCTTTGAATAGAACCGAAGATGTACGCGACGAATTGGCTGGAAACCTTTGGGCCGTTCACGGTGGTGGCTTTTACTATTTGGAGAAATACAAAGTCGCACCGAAGACCATTCCGAAACATTTGCATTGGTTTAAATATGAAGCTTACTTTACGTGGCTTTCGGGTTTTTGCTTGCTGTTTGTAGTATATTATTTCAATGCTTCGGCTTTAGTGATTGATAAAAATGTGCTAGACATTACGGCGGCGCAAGCCATTTCAATTGGTGTAGGTTCGTTTGTAGTAGCTTGGATTTTGTATGACTTAATGTGCAAATCTCGATTAATCAAAAACCAACTGGCATTTTCAATTATTGGATTTGTCATTCTGATCTTTTTCGCTTGGTTTTACTGTCAAGTGTTTAGCGCTAGAGCGGCTTATATTCATTTTGGTGCCATGATCGGAAGTTTGATGGTAGCCAATGTGTTCTTTGTCATTATTCCGGCGCAGAAAGCAATGGTGCATTCGGCTAAAATGGGATTGCCTTTAGATCCGACTTTGGGTAAAAAAGCATTAGCCCGTTCGTTGCACAACAACTATTTTACGTTACCAGTTTTGTTTGTGATGGTGAGCAATCATTTTCCTTCGACCTTTGGGTATGACTATCCGTGGTTGATTTTGGGTGTGATTTCACTCGGTGCCGCTGGAGTAAAACATTATCTGAATTTAAAAGAGAAAAAACAACTCAACGTTTGGATTTTACCCGTATCGATTGTGATTTTGTTAGCCGCTTCTTTTATCTCGGCGCCTAGCACCAATCCGTATGAATGTAAAAAGGAAGTTAGCATTGCCGAGGTGCAAGCGATTGTTCAAAAGCGCTGTGTGCAATGCCATTCGGCTTCCCCGACGGATGATGTGTATAAGATGGCTCCAAACGGCGTCATGTATGATACCCCAGAAGATATTGTGAAGAAGAAAGATTTGATTATGCAACGAGTAGTCATTACCAAAACGATGCCTCAAAACAATAAGACCAACATTACGGAAGAAGAGCGTAATTTGATTCGGTGTTGGATTGAACAAGGCGCATCCCTTAAATAAAACCTTATGACATTAGCCGCTTTTAATACTTTAGATAAAACTACAGCCGCGCAGCATTTGTTTGCTTGTTGCGGGTCGACGCATTGGGTTTCCGCGATGATGATTCATTTTCCTTTTGTCTCTGAAAAGCAGTTAGTCGACTGTGCTACTTCGATTTGGTATGAACAAAATTCGGAATCCGATTGGCGAGAATCTTTTACGCACCATCCTAAAATTGGCGATGTAAAGAGCTTAACCGAAAAGTTTGCTGGGAAAGAACAAGCAGGAGTAGCAGTGGCCACCTCGGAAACTATCGCTGCTTTGGCGCAAGCGAATACGGATTATGAAAACAAATTTGGATTCATCTTTATAGTTTGTGCTACGGGAAAATCGGCTACGGAAATGTTGCAAATTTTGTTAGATCGGTTGAAAAATACTGCTGAAGAAGAATTGCACATTGCGATGGGCGAACAGCAAAAAATCTCCATTATTCGATTTAGAAAGCTACTTACGGAAGGCAATTTCGACTTTTTGAAAGTAAGCCAAATTACGACACATGTGTTAGACACAGCGGTTGGTTTGCCTGGAAAAGACATTACGATTCGGTTACAAGTCCAACGCATCAATCAATGGCAAACTATTGCGCAAGGCATCACCAATTCGGATGGAAGAATTCCTGATTTGTTGCCACAAGAACGAACATTAGCCCCAGCTACGTACCGAATGGTTTTTGATACGGGCGGGTATTATAAAAAACAAAATTTAAAAACGTTTTACCCTGAAGTGGAAATTCAGTTTACCACTTTCGATGAGAGTCACTATCATGTTCCTTTGTTGCTGAATCCTTTTGGATACAGTACTTATCGAGGAAGTTAATAGCATGTCGAATACCCTAGCCCCGATAGTAGCGGTTATCCTTTTTTTTCAACCCTTTCAGAGTTTTAAACTCTGAAAGGGTTGGGAAAAAAGATAGGAGCGGATAGCGGGATTAGCTTCTAAAAAAATCAAAATATATAATTTATAATTCAACATAAAAATGACCATTCCTTCTACTAAAAAAGAACAGTTGTTCCAGAGTTTAAGTCAAGCGAATACCACGTTTAACGAAATATATCCCGGTGACCGAAGCGATCGCCAACCCGTGCATACCTTGTATGGCGGTGCCAATCTTTTCAAATCGGATGCGCCTATTGCTTTAGGGCACCGTGCTTTGGAGATTTTGGAAACTTATGCACCCAATCATGAGGTGTTTGGAAAAGCATTTGGTTTGACTGGCGATGGGAATTTCAGCAAGCGCATTTATGATAAAGTGGTGGCCAAATTGAAATCGGAGGCTATTGAAGATTTCCGAATTGATTTTGAAGATGGGTATGGCAACCGAAGCAATGAAGAAGAAGATGCCACCGCTGTGGCCACCGCAAAAGAAGTTGCTAAAGGCATGCAAGAGAAAACGCTTTCTCCTTTTATTGGCATCCGCATCAAACCGTTTACGGAAGAGATGAAAGAGCGTGGACTGCGCACTTTAGACCTATTTGTAAGCACTTTGGTGCAAGAAACGGGTGGGAAATTGCCGGAGAATTTCGTGGTGATGTTGCCCAAAGTGACTATTCCGCAACAGCCAGAAACCTTAGCCAATTTCTTTGCCATTTTAGAAGAAGAATTGGGTTTGGAAAAAGGCCTATTGAAAATGGAGATGATGGTCGAAACGACACAAGCGATTATGGACATTCACGGAACCAATCCGCTATACCGTTTTATAAAAGCAGCTCAAGGGCGTTGTGTAGCCATGCACTTCGGAACTTATGATTACACGGCAAGTTGCAGCATCACGGCCAAATACCAAGAAATGGATCATCCGGTTTGTGATTTTGCACATCATGTGACTAAAGTCGCTTTGGCACACACCGGAATTTGGTTGAGCGATGGCGCGACGAATACGATGCCTATAGGTCCACACCGTGGTGATTTGACTCCAGCGCAAGAAGAGGAAAACCGTCAAGTGGTTCATAGAGCTTGGAAAAAAGGGTATGATCACATTCGGCATTCCTTATGGAACGGCTATTACCAAGGTTGGGATTTGAATCCGGCGCAATTTCCGATGCGCTATGCGGCGGTGTATGCCTTCTTTTTGGAAAGTTATGACGATGCGGTGGAGCGTTTGAAAACCTTTGTGGATAAAGCGGCGCGAGCGACTTTAATTGGCGATGTGTTTGACGATGCTGCAACGGGACAAGGATTGCTGAATTATTTCTTGCGAGCTTTGAATAGTGGCGCTATTACTGAAGAAGAAGTTTTGGCAACGGGCTTGACATTGGATGAAATTCGTGGACGTTCGTTCAAGAAAATTTTGGAAAATAGAATGGCGAAATAAGGAGTTTTAGGGATTTCTTTTTCGGATTAGAGTAGCATTTTGGTAAAAGTTGGTATTAGTTTTTCAATTTTAAAACCAAGAGTTCTTGTTTTACCGTATATCCCAAGACAAACAACAAATCAAACCTTCATGAAATTATACCACCGATTGTCCCAAATAGGATTTCTAAAGAAAAATTACACCTATAAATTTCTTTTTGTTGCTTTCCTAGGCATTCATATTCCGCTTATTGGAATCTTATTTTTAGTTCTTTTCACCAAGCATTCCGCATCGGCACTAACTATTTTGTTGGTAGCCTTGGTTTTGACTTTAGTAGCAGCCGGAGTCACTTTATTTGTGTTGAAGAAATTAATTCTTCCGATAGAATTAGCCTCAAAGGCACTAGTTAATTACAGAACCAACCGATTGGTATCGGTACTTCCCATTGAATATCAAGATGAAGCAGGCCTATTGATGCGCACTATTTTGGAAATGATTCAAGAGAATGAAAAGTATTTGGATGAAAAGCAAGATTTATTGTATTTGCTGTCGCACGACTTAAGAACATTTACTGGAAATTCACAATCGTTAGCTCGCTTGATTTTGGAATTACAACCTGGAGACGAAATCAAGGAATATGCTGAATTAATCCATCAATCTACGAGTCAACAACTCCATTTTATTGGAAGTTTTATAAAATTAATTAAAGATCAAGACGAATTATTAAGAATAGCGCCCGAATTGCAGCTGGTTTCTTTAGACGCTGTTGCTAATTCGGTGATGCATCAAGTGCAACAACAATTGACGGTTAAAAACATAACGCTGTCATCAACAGTTGCGGTGTCCAAGAAGAAGTTGTTGATTGTCCCAGAGTTGTTAATTCGAGTTTTGGTGAACTTAGTAGACAATGCCATTAAGTTTTCACATCCTAATAGTGAAATCAAATTGGATTTTTTTGAAAAGAATGACCGGCTTCAAATTGTTGTGACCGATAGTGGATTGGGATTCGAACCTAGTTTTAGTGGGGCTTTGTTTGAAAAATTTTCTTCTCATAAGAAAGTGGGGACGGCTAACGAATCCTCCACTGGAATTGGGTTGTATCTCTGTAAAACCATCATTGAAAAATACAAAGGACAGTTGCGAGCGCAAAGCGATGGGATTAATCAAGGAGCGACTTTTACAGTAGTATTTGACTTGAATCCGAGTTAGGTTTAAATTTTCGTTAAATAATAGTCGGTTCGCATCAGTTTTTTTTTAAATGAATTAAATTAGTGACAACTAAAAAACAAATTCAATGAAAAGAAATGCTACCGCCGTATGGCAAGGAACCGTAACCGCTGGAGCCGGTAAGATTACGACACAGAGTAAGACTCTAGACAATGCACAGTATTCCTTTAAGACTCGTTTTGAGGATGGAATTGGAACTAACCCTGAAGAATTAGTAGCAGCTGCGCATTCAGGTTGTTTCTCGATGCAACTATCGGCATTTATCGGAGAAGCTGGTTTTGAGATTGAAAGTATCGAAACGAAATGCGAAATTAATCTTGTTGATGGTGCAATTATTGGTTCTCATTTGACCGTAAATGCTAAAATCAAAGGAATTTCAAATGATGCTTTTCAAGAGTTGGTTACAAAAGCCGAGAAAAACTGCCCAATTTCTAAATTATTGAATACGGCCATTACATCTACAGCTGCTTTAGTTTAGGTTTAAATTTAAACAAAAAAACCTCATTTCTTATCCGTAAGAAATGAGGTTTTTTATTTTGGTGTTTTTTTTAATATGTAATATTGAAAGCGCCATCTGTGATGTCGACATAAGCCGATTGATCATCGGTATACAGGCGGCCAGTGAAGGTTCCTTTAATATTGTGTTCGGTATTCGTTGTTAAATTTGCAGTAAAAGAATTGTTCACTTCCAAGGCATAATTGATATCATCTTGGGTATACACAAAATAATAACAAGCATCCGCACCAGTTTGCAATTGCTCTAAATTGAATACTATTTTTTTGGTGGCGTCAGTACTTTTGGTCATTGTAACAATTAAGTCGGTATAATCTGGATGGGTTTCTTTGACAACACTTGCTACATTAAAAAGCACTTCCGCGCCATTGACCTTAGCGCTTAGAGAATTAATGGCCGCTGGAGGCAATACGATAGGATTTGATTTGTCAGAACTACAAGAAATCAAAAGAGGAAGATAAAGTACCGATAATAAGAAAAAAATTCGTTTCATAATTGAGAGATTTAGATAGTCAAAGGTAATAAAAAGGGAGGTTTTCTCTTTTGTAAAACGATTGCTTTTTATTATAAAATTTTTGGTTCTTTTAGATTATATTCATGGAATTACTGCCGAGTCAAAAAGTGTTCGCGAGATTTTAACGAGGGTATTTTTTGTAAATGACTTCAATGAATTTAATAGTACTGTAATAAATTCATTACTTTTGAGAGTAGGTTATTAATGGAACTACAGTCCTAAACTATGCAAACCAAAGCTACCCTTTCCAAAAAAATCAAGAAATTTTGGAAACTTCTCGGTCCAGGTTTAATTACTGGTGCGAGTGATGATGATCCGTCAGGAATTGCGACGTACTCGCAAGCGGGAGCTGCTTTTGGCTTAACAACCCTTTGGACGGCTTTGATTGCTTTTCCTTTAATGGCGGCTATACAGCAAATGTGTGCACGAATTGGGCTGGTTACTTCGCAGGGACTAACGGGAACTTTAAAGAAAAATTATCCAAAGCCAATACTGTACTTGATGTTGTTGTTTAGCTTTCCGGCGATAGTCATGAATATTGGAGCGGATATAGCAGGGATGGGCGCCGTGGGGAATTTATTATTTCCGAAAATAGAAGCTACCTATTTCAGCGTTATTTTTACCATTATCTTACTAATCTTGATTGTTTATTTACCTTACCAACGCATTGCTGCCATTTTGAAATACTTGTGTTTGGTTTTATTAGTATACTTAATCGTACCTTTCTTGTTTCATCAAGATTGGTTGTTGATTTTAAAATCGACTTTTATCCCAACGGTTCATTTCAATAAAGAGTTTATGGGAATTTTGGTTGGAATTTTAGGAACGACCATTTCACCCTATCTGTTTTTTTGGCAAGCCTCCATGGAAGTGGAAGAGATGAAGCATAAGAAACGACATCTTATGGTGAACAAACGTATTATCAATGAAATGAAACAAGATGTCGATTTTGGGATGTCTTTTTCGGGTTTGGTCATGTTTTTTATTATACTAACAACAGGAACGGTATTGTATTCCAGCGGTGTTCGTCAGATAGATACTGTGGAGCAGGCGGCACTAGCTCTTAAACCATTAGCGGGAAATTTGGCATATTTGCTTTTTGCTATTGGAGTAATTGGCACGGGGCTTTTAGCAATACCGGTTTTGAGCGGTTCGCTCTCTTACATTATTACGGAGACTTTTGGTTGGGAGCAAGGCCTGGATAAAAAATTTCATGAAGCAAAAGCATTTTATATAGTGATAGCGATTTCGTTAATTTTAGGGCTTTCCCTGAATTATATAGGGATTTCGCCGATCAAAGCTTTGATTTACACGGCCATTTTATATGGGCTAACCGCTCCGGTGTTAATCGCTATTATTTTGCATGTCTCTAACAATAAAAGCATTATGGGAGAATTCACAAACAGTGTTACGTCCAATATTTTTGGGTTTATTGCTTTGTTTGTGATGACTTTTGCCTCGGTAGTTTTGTTGTACCTCCAATTTGGGTAATATTCTCCATGAAGATTTTTTCTATTTTCCTAAAATTTGAAGAATATTCATTATTTTTGAAAAAAATTGGGTGATTTCTCTCCACAAGAAGGAATTGTTATCTATTATTTAAAAAATAGCACTATGTCAGTTTTAGAAAAAATGAGTTCTGAAGCCATTATTACTTTGGAGAATAAATACGGAGCCCATAACTATCATCCGCTTCCAGTTGTTTTAAGTAGAGGAGAAGGCGTCTTTGTTTGGGATGTCGAAGGAAAAAAATACTATGATTTTCTATCAGCGTATTCCGCTGTAAATCAAGGGCATTGTCATCCGAGAATTGTGGATGCTATGGTAAATCAAGCCAAAACTTTAACCCTAACTTCCCGAGCTTTTTATAACGATCAACTAGGTCCTTACGAAGAATATTTGACCAAGTATTTTGGCTTTGATAAAGTGTTGCCAATGAATACGGGTGCCGAAGCTGTAGAAACCGCATTGAAGTTATGTAGAAAGTGGGCCTATGAAGTCAAAGGTGTTGCGGAGCATGAAGCTCAAATTATTGTTTGTGATGGGAATTTTCACGGAAGAACAACGACCATAATTTCTTTTTCAAATGATGAAAATGCACGTAAGAATTTCGGACCGTACACAGAAGGGTTTATCAAAATAGCTTATGATGATTTAAATGCCTTGGAGCAAGTACTACAATCGTCGAAAAATATTGCTGGTTTTCTGGTAGAGCCGATACAAGGGGAGGCAGGGGTTTATACTCCAGCGGAAGATTATATGATGCGAGCTAAGGAATTGTGCAATAAGCATAATGTTTTATTTATTGCTGATGAAATTCAAACCGGAATTGCGAGAACAGGTTCTTTGTTGGCCGTTTGTGGAAATTGTACTTGCGAAAATCATTGCGAGAAGCAAGCAACCTATGCCACGCCGGATATTTTAATTTTGGGAAAAGCATTGTCCGGAGGAGCATATCCAGTTTCTGCGGTATTGGCTAATGATGCCATTATGAACGTGATTAAACCGGGGCAACACGGATCAACTTTTGGAGGAAATCCAATTGCAGCCGCTGTGGCTGTTGCGGCTTTGGAGGTGGTTGTTGATGAAAACTTATCACAAAATGCCAGAGTTTTGGGCAGGTTATTCCGAAGTAAGTTGGCCGACTATATTAAAACTAGCTCGATTGCTACTTTAGTTAGAGGTCGGGGTCTTTTGAATGCGGTTGTGATTAATGATACCGAGGATAGCGATACTGCTTGGAATATTTGTATGGCTTTGCGTGATAACGGATTGTTAGCCAAACCCACACACGGCAACATTATTCGTTTTGCACCGCCTTTGGTCATGAATGAAGAACAACTACTCGACTGTGTTTCGATTATTATTTCGACATTAAAACAGTTTGAAAAATAAAAAAAATCCTCCAATTGGAGGATTTTTTGTTTTATTCTTGTTCTTCTTGTTGTTTGATTTTTTCGATTAGATTTTGTTGAAAATCTTTCATTCCAGCTTCTCCAACCACTACATAGAGGTACACAGTACAAATAAAATAGATAGTGCTTAAAACGATGCCAATAATCGCTAATACCCGTCCTGTATTAATATTGGAATAACCTTGGTACAATTCTGGATTTTCAGCATATAATGCCATGTCTTTTTTCGCTAAGACCAAAGCAAGAATGCCAAGTATCAATCCTATTATTCCCCAACAGCAACAAGTCAATATCGATAGAATTCCTAAAATTAATACAGCTGAGGCATTGGGTAGTTTTTGTTTTTCCATGATTGAATCGAGATTAAAGGTTTGTCATTTTGTAAATATAGGAAACTATCATAATAATTGCATTGACTACCGCTAGGCTAACAATGATTTTATGGTAGTTTCTACTCTTATCTAGGAAGTGCAATCCTAGAATTCCAAAAAAAAGAATAGTAGTATATATGGCTGGAAACTGATAAAAGGCATCTGAGAACTGTCCTTTCAATATCATCAGTAAAGCTCTTTGAGTTCCGCAACCCAAACATTCAACTCCGAAGAGTTTTTTGTTGAGGCACGGAATCATGTATTTTTCGATATCCAAAAGGTTCTTTTTTATAACTACAATTTTACAAAAAAATATTCATTTTAAAATATTCATTTTGCTATTTTAAAGTTTGTTACTTTTGGAATCACAATAAAAGTGTAATATGAAAAAAGTACTCCTTCCCATTATGACTATTGCAATTCTGATAGCGTTTTACGAGGTCAATAAACCTCAAAAAAACATTTATTTGATTTGTATTTCCGTTGCTGTTTTCATGTTCGGAATGTTGAAATTGAGCGCTAAAATCCCAAGTAAAAACCAAGAAGAAGAAGATGACAACATTCAGTAAAGGAGATCAAGTTTCGGTGTTAGACGAAGCAATCAACGGAGTAGTATATGCGGTCAATGGAAATCAAATAACGATTGAAACTGAGGACGGATTTACGATGACCTATTTTGTCAATGAATTGATTAAAAATTTTAAAACCAGTTCTTTAAGTAAAAACATAGGAAGTTTTAATTCAGATTCCGTAAAACAAACTAAAGAAGTTCCGAAACCGAGAAGTTTTGTCAAGGAAAAGAAAATAAAAGGGGAAATTCCGCCTCCTGAATTTGATTTGCATATTGAAAAACTAGTCAAAAATTTTCGAGGAATGAGCAATTATGAAATATTAACCTTGCAGTCGGAAACGGCAAAAAGACACATTGAATTTGCGATTAAAAACCGCATTCCCAAGATTGTTTTTATTCACGGCGTTGGCGAAGGAATCTTAAAATCGGAGTTGGATTTTATGCTAGGACGTTACGATATGATTACCTTTCAGGATGCCAATTATCAAAAATATGGTATTGGTGCCACCGAGGTATATATCAAACAAAATACGAAATAGAAGCTTAATTCGGAGTTACTAGTTCTCCCAACAAAATATCGTTTCCAAAATAAAACGTGCTGTTGCCCTTTTTGAAAGTGACCCCTTTCAGCCGAATAGTATGTTGATACCCATTCCCTCCATTGGGATTAACAATAGTGGTTACTTCAATTGTTCCAGTAACGTCGGCAAGAACACCATCTTTGGCAATCCATTCTTCACTCACTTCGGGGCTGCTAGGCAAAGTAGCGCCGCAGAAATAGGCGTCGTTTGTAATATCAACCAGAGCGGTTTTAAGCAAACGATAAGTAAGTTTATTAGAAGTGCTCGAAATTAGACGAGTCTTCGGAACTCCTAAATTTGTTATGTCTAACAAAGTCGTATCAAAATTTTGAATGAATAGTGCTTCAATCCCATTATTTCGGGCGTTGTACAACAAGTTTGTTCCCGAACACAAATGAATATCTGCAGGATCAAAGTTTAGCGCTAATGACGTTGGAACCGTCTCGTAATCTCCAAAATTGAAGGATTCGTAGATTTGCTCGCCGCTTGGTTTCGAAAACACTAGGTTCTTAAAGACAATGCTGTGAACATATTTCGAGATTTGAGTAGCGCTCGTAGTTGCGTTTGGCGTATTATACAAGGCGATAGTCGTGATTTCAATGGTTCCAGAAGTAGCAATCCATTCTTCAGTGGCGGTTGGTGAAATTGGGCCAGGGGAATTGCATATATTCGCTCCGGACGGCGTTCCAGCATACGCTCTATAAGTAACGCTTACCGCGCCTCCAATAGGAATACTTCTGGGAGAATTTTCTAAGGTAACATCATTCTCAAAAGCATTTGCAGAAGCTGGAATTTTTATGAACATTGCTTCGTTCGAGGTTAACTTATAGATTGTTTCACCACAACTGCTTGCTTGAACATCTTGGAAAGTGATGTTTTGAATTTTTACATTTCCATCATCACAGCCATTAAGCAATAGTAATAAAACGAATAATCTCAATATTTTTTTCATGGTTGCCTTACTTTTTGACAAAAATAGGATTTTATATCAGAATCCCCAACCAAATTAGCATTCAATACAATGTCAAAATTTGTAACTTTGGCGCGATGAAAAAAGTATATCTCGACAATGCCGCCACAACTGCAATCGATCCCGAAGTGATTGAAGTCATGACCCAAGTTCTCAAAGAGGATTTTGGAAACCCATCCTCAACGCATAGCTTTGGCCGACACGCAAAAAACCGATTAGAACTTTCTAGAAAAATGATAGCGAAAGCGCTGAATTGTTCCTCGCAGGAAATTATTTTTACTTCGGGTGGAACGGAAGCTATTAATTGGGTTTTACGAAGTGCCGTTGCCGATTTAAAAGTAAAAAGAATCATTTCAAGTAAAATAGAACATCATGCTGTTTTACACTCTCTTGAGGCTTTAGAAAACGAGTTTTCCATTCGCATTGATTATGTCGATATTTTACCAAATGGAGATGTTAATACCACACATTTAGTAGAATTACTATCTGATTCCATTCCTACATTAGTTTCTTTAATGCATGTCAATAATGAAATAGGAAATGAATTGGATATCGAGCGAATTGCTAGAATTTGCAAACAACATGAGGTTTATTTTCATACGGATACGGTTCAATCCGTAGGGAAAACGATGCTTGATTTGCAACAAATTCCAATAGATTTCTTGGCGGCAAGTGCACATAAATTTCACGGACCAAAAGGAATTGGGTTTGCTTTTGTTCGAAAAGGAATCGTCTTGCAACCTCTTTTTCACGGCGGCGAGCAAGAAAAAGGATTGCGTTCTGGAACGGAGTCACTTCACAATATTGTGGGAATGGCCAAAGCTTTGGAGCTTAGTTTAAGCAGCTTGGAGGAGCATAAAAATTTGATTAGTGGGCTTAAAAAGTACACTATTGAGCAGTTTGAACTTCACTTCCCCGACTTTAAGATTAATGGTAATCCTAACGGGTTTTACAATATCATCAATATTCTCTTACCTTTTTCAGAAGAGAAATCGGCCATGTTGCTTTTTCATCTCGACATGAAAGGCATCGCCATTTCTAGAGGAAGTGCTTGTCAATCGGGAAGTGCCAAGCCTTCTCACGTTCTAGCAGAATTTTTGAGTGAAGCTGATCGCAAGAAACCTTCGATGCGAATTTCTTTTAGTCATTTCAATACGAAAGAAGATATTGATTATTTAGTATCGGAATTAAAATCTATTGCTTAGGAATAGAGGTTTCGATTGTCATTTTTTTGAAATAAACTTTGAATTATTTAGAAGTAGCTTTCTGCTTTGCTTTTTCTTGCTTTCTAAAATAACCTCGAAAAAGGAAATTGTGTTTTAGGGCTTCTAGGTTTTCATTTAAACGTGTACTAGCTTGATTGATATTGGTCATGGTAGAATCAATTTTCCCGACCAATTTAGGGTCGTTAGAAAGGTAGTTGATGGCGCCTTTTCCTTCTTTCGCGTTCAGAATTGTCGCATTTAAATTGGTCACAACTTTGTTTATCTCTTCGCTAGTTGCATTCAAATTGACAACGACATTTTTAATTTTGGTTGCCACTGCGGTGTCTTTCAATACGCCAATCACGTTGTCTTTTTCATTCAAAGAAAGGATTAATGTTCTAAGATTCGCCACCGACTCAGCAGTTCCTTGAGTGGTTATTTTTAAGTAGTGCATTGTTTTTTTAATGTCGTTCGCCATAATAGAGTCGTTGAGTAAAACTCCAACGGTTCCTTTTCCTTGTGTTATTTCTTTGGTTATTTTTAGTAAATCGGCTGTAAGTAAGGCGGCATTTTGATTGGTAACGTTTAACGTATTCAAAATATCGTCAGTTCGAACTCGATTGAAGGATTGAATAAAATCGCCAGGCTGGACGGCTGGAGCATTTGCTTTCCCAGGTACAATATTAATGATCATGCTGCCCACCAATCCGTCTGAGCCAATAGAAGCTACAGCATTTTTTTTAATATGCGGTAACATCGCTTTATCAATGATCATATCGACATTAATCGTGGAATCGTTGACCATTTCGATGCCGCGAACAGTTCCCACATTAATTCCAGAATACCGAACATTATTGCCTAATTGAAGTCCACCTACATTCGTAAATGTCGCTTTCAGATGATCGGTATTGCCAAACATTTGACGTTTACTTCCAATGAAATAGATGCACAGAATAAACAAGAGTAATCCTAAGATTACAAAGATGGCTAGGCGTATTTTTTGTGAAGTTGTTTTTTCCATGGTTTCTATTATTTAAAGAACGCTTGTACTTTAGGGTCTTTCGAAGTCGATAATTGTTCGAAGGTGCCTTCGATGTAATTAATACCATCAATTAATAAAATCATTCGGTTAGAAATTACTCGAGCACAGTCGACATCGTGTGTTATGATTATGGAGGAAGTGTTGTATTTTTTTTGGACAGACATCATCAAAAGAATAATTTCTTTAGAGGTTATCGGATCTAAACCAGTAGTAGGCTCATCGTACAAGATGATCTTCGGTTTCAATATCAAGGTTCTTGCCAGGGCAATACGCCGTTTCATTCCGCCCGAAAGTTCGTTGGGCATCAAATCCATAGTCTTGGACAAACCAACGCTTTCTAAAGCGTCTAAAACCATGGGAGTGGTATCTTCAATAACGCCAAATTTCTTAGTGTGACGTCTTAGCGGGAATTCTAGATTTTCACGAACCGACATGGAGTCATACAAAGCGCTGCCTTGGAATAGAAAACCAATTTCGGTTCTGAGTTCATCCAATTCGGCATGTTCTAGTTCGCTTATATTCTTATCCATAACAATGATGGTACCGCTGTCGGGTTGTTCTAATCCAATCAAACACTTAATCATCACTGATTTTCCGGAACCAGATTTTCCCATGATGACCAAATTTTCACCTTCATACAATTCCATATGAAATCCGTTCAAAACCTTATTGTTCCCGTATTTTTTCGAGAGATTTCTAATTTCAATAATTTGTTTTGTATGATGTTTTACAGGGTTCATAGTTTAGATACCGTAAAATATATTAGAGATAAAAACAGCAACAAAATCAATTACAAACAAGAGCATCGAGCTGAAAACTACTGCTGAATTAGCGGCTAAACCTACGCCTGCAGTTCCTTTTTTACAATTGTAACCTTTGAAACAACCAACAAGTCCAATGGCAAATCCAAAAAAGAACGTCTTAATGGTAGAAGGTACAACATCACTAAATTCCAAATGATTGAATACTTGATTGCAATACAATAAAAACGAAACATTTCCTTTGACGTTTTCAACAAGGTAGGAACCAAAGATGGCAATAGCATCGCCAAAAAAAACTAGAACAGGAAGCATTAGGGTAGTAGCTAGAATTCTTGTAACCACAAGATACTTGAACGGATTCGTGCCAGAAACTTCCATGGCGTCTATTTGTTCCGTAACGCGCATCGAACCCAATTCGGCTCCAATACCAGACCCAATTCGACCAGCACAAATCAATGCGGTTATAATGGGTCCGATTTCTCGAATAATAGAAACGCTCACCATAGCAGGTATCCAAGAAACTGCGCCAAATTGCTGTAATGTGGGACGCGATTGCAAGGTGAAAACTAACCCAATTATAAAACCAGTAACGCCTACTAATACTAGGGAGCGATTGCCCATATTATAGCATTGTCGTAAAAACTCTTTGAATTCTAGAGGACGTTTAAGAACTTCCTTAAAAAAACGGCTGGTGAAGTAGGAGAGTTCCCCAATTTCTATAAGAAAGGCTTTAAATAATTCAATGATCTTAGAACTAGTTTGCATTATAGAAAATGGAATTAGTTAAATCAAAAATACTATATAAAGGTACGATTTTTCAAGCATACTCAGCTGTAATTTGAACTTAAAATCCATTTCATCATTAGTACTAAATGGATTTTTTTTGACGAAAAAGAGACTTGCTATTTCACTAAAACCAAATAACTCCAGGGTTTGAGAGTAATTACATCATCGCCTTTTAAATCATATTCTAGTTTCGAAAATAGTTCGGTGTAGTGACCTATTTGATTTTTTGAATTTAGTGTAACCATTACGTTTTGGGCACTAAAATTGACAATCGGAAGCACTTGATCTCCATTTTTGGTTCTTGAAAATGAGATCACTTGATCGGATTTGTCATTGAAAATCCGAATCATTTCGCCGCCATTGCTTCCGTTCCACAGCGCTTGATTTTTGTGTTTTAAGGTAAAGAGTTTGGTATACATTTCTGTAAATGGGTGATCTTTCCATTCAATCAAATCTTTATCAAAGAATTTTAAAGAACGATTTAGCCCAGCTTCTTGACCGCTGTAAATTAAAGGCATTCCATTAACAGTACACGCTAAAACCATTGCTGCGGGTAATCCTTCGCCAAAATTTGAATACTGATTGCCTTCCCAAGAATTCTTATCATGGTTGTCCGTAAAGGTCATGCGATAAGCATCTCGCGGGAAGGTTGAAACATCGTGCGCCATATATTCGACCAAACCGCCAATACTTTTATGTTCCAAAGTAACAGCGTGCATTTTGTCCCACAAGCTCCACGAATAGGTCATGTCGAACGCTTTCTTGTGCAAATCGCGCGATTCCCATTCGGCTAGCATGAAAACAGGTTTGATTTCGTCTAGTTCTGCACGAGCATTGTCCCAAAAATCTACGGGAATAAATCCAGCCACATCACAGCGATAGCCATCAATATCAAAATCTTTCACCCAATATTTTAGTGCGCCAGTCATGTATTTTCGAAGATCTGGTTTGTCGTAATCAAAGTCGATCACATCGTCCCAATCATACCAAGGTGTCGGTTGAAAATTTCCTTCTGGAGTTTTCGAATACCAGTCGGGATGTTCTTTCGCCAAGGCATTGTCCCATGAAGAGTGATTAGCCACCCAATCTACGATGACGTACATTCCCATGCTATGAATTTTTTGAACTAATGTTTTGAAGTCGGCTTTAGAACCAAACTCAGGGTTGAGTCCATAGTAGTCTTTTACTGAATAATAACTTCCTAATGTTCCTTTTCTTTTTTCAACACCAATAGGGTTAATGGGCATCAACCAAATAATATCGACGCCCATGGCTTTCAATCTGGGCAAATGCGATTCGAACGCTTTGAACGTTCCCTCCGGTGTAAATTGTCGGACATTTACTTCATAAATGGTAGCGTTTTTGCTCCAATCTGGATGTTTGATTTCGACATAATTTTTGGGTTGGTATCTAGAAAGGGATGTCGAGTCATTATGTGAATCAGCTTTTTTGGTATTGGATTGACATCCAAAGAAAAGTCCAATAAAGAGTAGGAGAAGCGTTTTTGTCGATTTCATACACTATGAATTAGTTAAGAATCATAAAAGTATAAATTTAATAAAACAAAAAGACATAAGCTTTTACACAAGGTTTTATTGTCAAAAATAAGAAATAAAAAATCCGTCCTGCTTTCACAAAACGGATAGAATTTCTCTACTATTTATTTTACACAAACAGTCCTTCAATACTCAAATACCGTTCTCCTGTATCATAACAGAACGTGAGTACCGTAGCATTTTTCGGAATTTCATTCAGTTTTTTGGCAACCGCTGCTAAAGAAGCTCCTGAGGAAATTCCGACTAAAATGCCTTCTTCTTTAGCGGCTCTTTGTGTATATTCAAAAGCTTCATCTTTACTGACTTGAATGGTTCCATCCAATAATTCAGTATGTAAATTTTTAGGAATGAATCCAGCTCCAATGCCTTGTAACGGATGCGGAGAAGGCGAACCACCGCTAATTACAGGCGATGCCTCAGGTTCTACGGCAAATACTTTTAGATTTGGAAAGTGCTGCTTTAATATTTCAGCACAACCAGTAATATGACCGCCAGTTCCTACTCCAGTTATCAAATAATCAAGTCCATTTGGGAAGTCATTTACGATTTCTTGTGCGGTAGTTTTTTTGTGAATGTCAATATTTGCTTCATTTTCGAATTGTAAAGGCGACCAAGCCAAAGGCATTTCAGCCGTTAATTCTTGTGCTTTTTCTATGGCGCCTTTCATTCCTTTTTCGCGTGGCGTTAGGACGAACTCGGCGCCGTAAATGCTCATTAATCGGCGTCTTTCGACCGACATGGATTCGGGCATCACTAAAATTAGCGAATACCCTTTTACCGCTGCAACCATAGCCAACCCAATACCGGTATTGCCCGATGTTGCTTCAATAATAGTGCTTCCTTTTTGAAGCAATCCTTTTTGTTCGGCATCTTCAATCATGGCTAAGGCAATTCGGTCTTTAATACTAGCGCCGGGATTGCTTCGTTCGGTTTTGATCCAAACGTGATGATTGGATCCAAACAATTTATTGATTTTTACATGTGGCGTATTGCCAATGGTTTCTAAGATATTGTTGTACAGCATAGCATTTCTTTTTAGATTGAAAATAAATTGATATCGTTGTTTTCTACAGAATTAATTACATTATTTTTTGTCGCTTGCATAACCACCGAATTTGGATTGACGCTCTTAGTAATGAAGGTATTGCCTCCTATAACGCTATGGTTTCCAATGATGGTGCTGCCACCAAGAATGGTTGCGTTGGCATAAATGACGACATGATCTTCAACGGTAGGGTGGCGTTTCTTCTCGCTCATGTTTTTTTCGACTTGCAAAGCACCAAGTGTCACACCTTGATAGAGGTGAACATTTTTTCCAATAATCGAAGTTTCTCCAATAACGATTCCTGTTCCGTGATCGATAACAAAAGGAACACCAATAGTTGCTTTGGGATGAATATCGATTCCCGTTTTGCTGTGTGCATATTCGGTTAATATCCGAGGAAGTAAAACCACATCATGATTGGCGATCGTATTGGCAATGCGATACACTGCAATGGCGGTAAAACCTGGGTAAGAATTGATGATTTCTTGAATGCAGTCAGCAGCAGGATCGGTATCTAATATTGCTTGAGCATCTTGTTGTAACTGACGATAAAGTTCTGGGAAAGTTTTAAAGATCGCTTCTGTAAGTTCAGTGATCTCATTTTCGGATTTATTTTTTAGAATTTTTAGAAGCAACATTGTGAAGTCGGTTTTGCTTTGCATCCATAACGTTTCCATCGTGGCAACTTCCAATGCTTTTTCGGGAAAGAGAATGCAGAACAAACGATCCAACCATTCAATTATTTTGGTAGAATCAATGGCTCTTACCCAATTTTGCTGTTGGCTTTGGTATAAGGATTCTAAAAAGCGAGTAGTTTCAGGCTTCATAGCATTTTGTTTCTAACAAATGTAGGTCACAAATTTTAGAATCTTAGGCTCAGTTTTACCAACTATTTGTTAAATTTCAATACGTTAGCCGTAATATAGTATCAAAAAAAATCCGTCTTGCTTTCACAAAACGGATTCCATTCTAAATAGTATATCGTAAACCTACAAATGGATCACTTCGCCGTAAGCATCAGCTACCGCTTCCATCACCGCTTCACTCATAGTCGGGTGTGGGTGAATCGATTTTAAGATGTCATGACCGGTAGTTTCTAGTTTTCTGGCAACAACGGCTTCCGCAATCATATCGGTCACTCCAGCGCCAATCATGTGACAACCCAACCATTCGCCATATTTGGCATCAAAAATTACTTTCACAAATCCGTCTGGTGTTCCAGCGGCTTTTGCTTTTCCAGAAGCTGTGAATGGGAATTTTCCGATTTTCAACTCGTATCCTTTTTCTCTAGCTTGTTTTTCGGTTAATCCAACAGAGGCAATTTCGGGAGTGGCATAAGTACACCCTGGAACATTTCCATAATCGATTGGTTCTACGTGCAGTCCAGCAATTTTCTCTACACAGTTGATTCCTTCTGCCGAGGCCACGTGAGCTAAAGCTTGTCCTGGTGTTACATCGCCAATGGCATAATAACCTGGAATATTCGTTTGATTGTAGGCATTCACTAAAATTTTGTCTTTGTCCACCGCGATACC
>Ga0209023_10000106_pt1 | contig 146339 bp, 127 predicted proteins | sample LakOneMetagenome_FD_187468 | JGI IMG/M metagenome (GOLD analysis project Ga0209023, IMG submission 187468) | Freshwater and sediment microbial communities from Lake Erie, Canada (SPAdes) (version 2) | ecosystem: Environmental > Aquatic > Freshwater > Lentic | place: Lake Erie, Canada...
TCAACCGGCAAGTGCTGCTGGTCAGCGATTCGCACGCGGCGTATCGGAGTTTCGCCCGCAAGCATGGCATTGCCCATGAGGCGGTCAACCTGCGCGCCGGCATCCGCGTGCGCCATAGGAGCGCCAGTGCCATTCACGTCCAGAACGTCAACGCCTACCACCAGCGCTTCCGCCAGTGGTTGCGCCGCTTTCACGGCGTGGCTTCGCGCTACCTGCCGAATTACCTGGGGTGGCGTCGGGCGCTCGATGGCCGGCGCGTCACTTCTGCTGAGCAATTGCTGCGAATCGCGATCAGGGTCATCCATAGCGAGCGATGACAGCGCCAACGGAATTGCGGCCACTCTTTCGCGGTCTAACCGCGATTGCATCGGAGGTCGTATGCGAGCGGGCCTGTTAGTCGATATCCCTGCCGGGAGCGTCATCATGCAAGGCAGCCTCGAGGTGCCGGAGGGGGCGCGCGGCACCGTGCTGTTCGCGCACGGGAGCGGCAGCAGCCGCCACAGTCCGCGCAACAAGCGGGTGGCGGCACGCTTGCGCGAGGCCGGCTTCGGCACCCTGCTGGTCGACCTGCTCAGTCCCGAGGAGGACCGCGATCCCGACACCCGCTTCGACATCCCGCTGCTGACGCGCCGCCTCGGCGTCGCGGCTTCCTGGCTCGCGCGCGACCCCGACTTGCCGCCGCTCGGCCTGTTCGGCGCCAGCACCGGCGCGGCCGCCGCAGTGCGGCTGGCTGCCGATGCCGGACCGCGCATCGCCGCCGTCGTGTCGCGCGGCGGGCGCCCGGACCTGGCCGGGCCGGCCGAACTGGAAGCCGTGGCGGCGCCCACCCTGCTGATCGTGGGCGGGCACGATGGCGCCGTGCTCGAACTGAACCGTGCGGCGCTGGCGGTGCTGCGCTGCGAGAAGGAACTGGTGGTGATTCCCGGCGCCACCCACCTGTTCGAGGAAACGGGCGCGCTGGAAGCGGTCAGCGAGTTCGCGGCCGACTGGTTCGGCCGCCACCTTGTTTCCGCATGATATTGCAGTTAGGACAGCGCCGTATCGAGCACCGTCATCAGGATGAAGCCGAACACCAGCGCAATGCTGGCAGAAGTCCCATTGCCGTTCTGGCGCATTTCCGGGATCACGTCGTTGACGATCACCAGGAGCATGGCGCCGCCCGCCGCCGCCAGCGCGAAGGGCAGCATGCCGGACGCGATGCCGATCAGGGCTACGCCTGCCGCGGCCGCCACCGGCTCGATCAGGCCGGAGGCGACGCCAAGGCCGACCGAGAGCAGGCGCCCGTAGCCCACGGTGCGCAGCGCCAGGGCCACCACCAGGCCTTCCGGCACGTCCTGGATCGAGATGCCGGTGGCGAGCGCATTCGCCTTCTCGACGTCGATGCCGGCATAGCCGACCCCGATCGCCAGGCCCTCGGGCAGGTTGTGCAGGGCCACGGCCCACACGAACAGCCAGGCGCGCCGCAGCGAGATGCCGGCGTCGCTCTGGTCGAGGATGCCCTCGGAGCGCACGCTGCGCTCGAGCAGCAGGATGGCGCCCGCCCCGGCCATGATGCCGGCGCCCGCCATCAGGCTGGCCTCCCAGTTGCCGGACCCGGCGGCCTTGGCCGCGGCGATGGATGGGATCACCAGCGAGAACGCGGTCGCGCCCAGCATCACGCCGGCGCCGAAGCCGAGGAAGCAGTCGTAGGTTCGTTTCGAAAAATTCTGTGCCAGCAGGACCGGCACCGTGCCCAGCGCGGTGGCGGCCGCGGCGGTCGCGCCGCCCAGCAGCGCGCGGTGCATGCGCGGGTCCGCGTTCATGATCTGCTCGACCAGGCTGCCGAGCAGGAGGATGCAGCCGATGCTGCAGATGAGGAAACCGACGAGGTGGCGTAGCGTCAGCGCGCGCAGGAAGGCACGCAGGGCGAACAGCCGGTTGTCATGAGATTTTTCCGTGTGTGAGTCCATGCAATATCCGCGTCAACAGGGCGCCGCGGCCCGCGGGAGCCGGGCGCGCCCTCTTCCTTACTTCTTGTTCGGTTTCATTGCCTTCATCGACTTGGCCACGCCCTTATCGACCGGATGGGTCAGGCCGGTGTCGTCGAGCGGACCGCCCTTGTTGGCGGTGACCGCCTGGCCCATCGAATTGCCTGAGGACCCGGCCATCGTAGCACCACTGTCGGACTGCATGCTCATCCCGAGCTCGGCTCCGGTGCGCGGGGTCGACATCGGGTCGGACATGGTGCGCATCGCCATCTGCTTGAGGATGTCGATGTCGCCGCTCGGCAGCGCCACTTCGGCTTCGCCCGAGCCGCCGTCCACCGCCTGCTGCTTCTCGCGGTCGGTGACGAAATCCCAGTCGGCGCCCTGGTTCCACGGGCCGCGCATCTCGCCCGGGCCCTGCGACATGTTGAAATAGACGCTGGCAAAGCGCGGGTCGGCCGGCATTTTGCCCGGCGGGAAGTTCGGCTCGATGGCGTACAGCGCCTTCTCGAACGACTTCTGGTGCGCCACTTCGCGCGTCATCAGGAAGCCCAGCGCCTCCTTCACGCCGGGGTCGTCGGTCAGCGCGATCAGGCGCTCGTAGACGATCTTGGCGCGCGCCTCGGCAGCGATGTTCGAACGCAGGTCGGCGGTCGGCTCGGTGATCGAGTCGATGTAGGCCGCGGTCCAGGGCACGCCGGCCGAGTTGATCAGCGGGGTGCCGCCGCCGTACAGCACCTGGGTGATGTGGCTGTCGTTGCCGGGGCCGGTGATGGCCTTGAACATTTCCGCTTCGCTGTCCACGGCTTCGGCCAGGCGGCCCTTGGCGCCCTTGTTCAGCATCGCGACGATGTGGCCGATCACCTCGAGGTGGCTCAGTTCCTCGGTGGCGATGTCGAACAGCATGTCCTTGCGGCCCGGATCGTCTTCCGATACGGCCTGGGTGAAGTAGCGCATGGCCGCGGCCAGCTCGCCCTGCGGTCCGCCGAACTGCTCCAGCATCAGGTTGGCCAGGGCCGGATTCGGCTCGCTGACGCGCACCGTGTATTGCAGGCGTTTGTTATGTGCAAACATGAACAATCCCTCCGTTGATGAGTATTGGCGCAGCGCGCCGCAATCGGGCACCACCGTTGTGTCTGGTGATCCGTATGCCCCATCTTGGCAGTCTGATACGGCGGTGTGGATCAGGTGTTCGCGCGTCGCCTTGTAGGACTAGGTCGACAATTAACGAACTTGATGGAAATGTTGAAACTGATAAATAACGAGTATGTACCGGGTCACTTGGCGGCGCTGTGGCAGATTGCGAGCCTGCACCCGCCTGGGCCTGCGGCGCCCGCCGACAGGGGCGCGGCGCGCGCTCCTACAGTAAAGACGAGCCGCGCGGCACTACCATGTTGGCTATCTGACCATAAAGGGGGTAACGATGTTTAATTTGAACAAGCTCAGCCCGACCATCACCAACATGATCCGCTTCGACCATTCGCACGTGATGGTCACCTTCCACCAGTACGAAAAGGACAAGTCGCCACGCGTCAAGAAGGCCCTGGCCGACACCATCTGCGACGCGCTGGAGATCCACGCGACCCTGGAAGAAGAGATCTTCTACCCGGTGATGCGCCAGCGCGACGCCGGCGAGCCCTTCATGCACAAGGCCGAGCCGGAGCACATGGAAATGCGCCGCCTGATCGCCGAGCTGCGCCGCACCAGCGGCTCCGACCCGCGCCACGACAAGCTGGTGATGGAGCTGATGCGCGACGTGATGCACCACGTGGCGGACGAGGAAACCACCCTGCTGCCGCATGCCGAAGCCAAGCTGAGCCGCGACATGCTGACCGACATGGGCGCCAGGATGACCCGCCGCCGCATGGAGCTGGTGGGTCCGAAGGCCGGCAAGCTGGCCAAGGAACATGCCGTCGGCTTCGGCGGCAGCGGCGCCGCCCTGGTGGTCGGCCTGGCCAGCGCGCTGTTCGCCGTCAAGGCCTTCGGTCCGAAGAAGACCTGGAAGTCGAACCCGGCCTGAGCGCCCGGTCCACCTTCGCCAAGCCGGCCCGCGTGGCCGGCTTTTTCATGCGGCGCGCGGGTGGAACACGGGCCCCGGATCCATGGTGGCGCGCACGCCCACGTGCTCGAGGTGCTGCGCCAGCCAGGCCTCGGCCGCCCGGACGCCGCGGTCGTGCGGCCATTGCAGGAAGGCCGGCTCCGCGTTGGACTTGCTCGAGATGCTCAACTCTTGCAGCGTGTCGAGCGCGCTGATCAAGTGCAGGCGCACCGCCTCGCCGCCCTCCTCGTTCGGCGCCGCGCGGGTGTGCAGCAACGCGTTCGCCTCGCGCACGAAGCTGATGTTGAAGGCCGCCTCGTTGGAACCGTTGCCGATGTCGGCCATGCTGCGCGGCGTCTCGACGCGGGCCAGCGGGTTGATCTGCACCACCAGCAGGTCCTGCGCGTCCTGCGACGCCACCAGCGGCGCCGGCGGCGGGTTGACCGTGAAGCTGCCGTCCCGGTACAGCTCCCCATCGACTTCGACCGAGGCGACCACGGTCGGCAGGCAGCACAAGGCCATGACCCGTTGCACGTCGAGCTCCGCGCGCTGCCTTCAGGAAAACCAGCCCATGACGACCGGCACCAGCCAGGGTGCGGCCAAGGCTGTCAGCGCCCCGTTCAGGCCCATCGCCAGCCCCGCGAAAGCGCCCATTTCAGCGCCCGACTGGAAGGCGCGCGCGGTGCCGATGCCGTGCGCTGCCAGGCCCAGCGCGAAACCGCGCGCCGCCGGCGAGGCGATGCGCAGGCGGTCGAACAGCCAGGGCCCCACGATGGCCCCGAAAATCCCGGTGCCGATCACCAGGGCCGCGGTCAGCGCCGGGATGCCGCCCAGGCGCTCCGACACCGCCATCGCGATCGGCGAGGTGGCCGACTTCGGACCCAGGGTGGCCGCCAGCTGCGGCGTCGCCCCCAGCAGCAGCGCGACGGCGACGCTCGAGACGATCGCCGTGACGCAGCCGAGCAGCAGCGCGGCCGCCAGCGGGACGAAGGCGCGCTTCAGGCGCGGCAACTGGCGCACCAGCGGCAGCGCCAGGGCCACCGTGGCCGGCCCGAGCAGGAAGTGAACGAACTGGGCGCCGGAAAAATAGCGCTGGTAAGACATCCCGGACAGCCACAGCACCAGCGCTACCAGGCCGATGGCGATCGCCACCGGGTTGGCCAGCGGCGCCCCCTTGAAGACGCGGGCGATCCGGTGGGCGGCCAGGTAGGCGCACAGGGTCATGGTCAGGCCCAGCAGGGGCGAAGCGGACAGGTAGACCCAGAACCGGGTCAGTTCGTGCAGCTCAAGCATCGCCGTCCTTCCCGCCCAGGTGCTTGAGCAGCAGGCCCGTGACGGCCATCGCCAGCACGGTGCTGGCCGCGAGCGAAGCGAGGATCGCCAGCCAGTGACCGCTGCCGCTGGCGGCGGTGGCCACGATGCCGACACCGGCCGGGACGAACAGCAGCGACAGGTGCGACAGCAGGGTGTTGGCGGCTTCTTCGACCGGTTGCTGCAGCCGCGGCCAGGCGATCAGCGCGGCCATCAGTAGCAGCATGCCGGCGACCGGGCCGGGGATCGGGAGTGTCAAGAGGAAGACGATGCCTTCGCCGAGGCATTGGAACAGCAGCAGGATGGTGAAGGCGACGAGCATGAGGCTTTAGCGGGGGTAAAGCGCTCAGGATAGCAAATTGGGTGGGGCGGCGTGCGGCGCTAAAGGTTTGAGGTGTGCTGCGAACCTGGGTCCCGGCGCAGGCCGGGACAATGCCACGGGCGTTGTCCCGGCCGATTCGACTGTCGTGTGAGCGGCCGCCAGCTCAGGCCTCAGCCGCAACCCCCGCAATCGCCCCACGCTTCAACTGATCCCGCTCGATCGACTCGAACAGCGCCTTGAAGTTACCCTCGCCAAAGCCGTCGTCGCCCTTGCGCTGGATGAATTCAAAGAACACCGGACCCAGTTGCGGCACGCCGAAGATCTGCAGCAGCAGGCGCGGGCGACCGTCCGTGACGCTGCCGTCGAGCAGCAGGCCGCGCTTCTTGAGTTCCTCGGGGTTCTCGCCGTGGCCCGGGATGCGCTCGTCCAGCATCTCGTAATAGGTGGCGGGCGGCGCGCTCATCAGGGGCACGCCGGCGGCGCGCAGGCCGTCCACGGTCTTGACCAGGTCGTCGGTCAGCAGCGCGATGTGCTGGATGCCTTCGCCGTTGAACTGCATGAGGAATTCCTCGATCTGGCCGCCGCCGGCCTTGCCTTCTTCGTTCAGCGGGATGCGGATCTTGCCGTCCGGCGCGGTCATGGCCTTCGAGGTCAGGCCGGTGTATTCGCCCTTGATGTCGAAGTAGCGGATCTCGCGGAAGTTGAACAGCTTCTCGTAGAAGCCGGCCCAGAAGGCCATGCGGCCGCGGTAGACATTATGGGTCAGGTGGTCGATGATCTGCAGCCCGTGGCCGGCCGGGTTGCGCGGGGCGCCTTCGACCCATTCGAAGTCGATGTCATAGATCGACTTGCCGTCCTCGAAGCGGTCGATCAGGTACAGCGGCGCGCCGCCAATGCCCTTGATGGCCGGCAGGCGCAGTTCCATCGGGCCGGTCGGGATGTCGATCGGGTGGGCGCCCAGCTCCAGCGCGCGCGCATAGGCCTTGTGCGCGTCCCTGACGCGAAAGGCCATGCCGCAGGCCGAGGGGCCGTGCTCGGCCGCGAAATAGGCCGCATAGCTCTTCGGCTCGTTGTTGATGATGAAGTTGATGCCGCCCTGGCGGTAAAGAGCGACCTGCTTCGAGCGGTGCACCGCCACCTTGGTGAAGCCCAGCGCCTCGAACACCGGCTCCAGCACGCCCGGCGTCGGCGACGCGAACTCGACGAACTCGAAGCCATTCAATTCCATGGGGTTGTCAAACAGGTCTGCCATTTTTTTCCTCGTATGTCGTGGGTCAGACGGCCGCGCGGGTCTCCTCCGCGCGACCGGTAATGCTCGTCATCTCACTCGGCGAATACTTCCGCCAGCAGGCCGCGCAACCACTGGTTGCCCGGGTCCTGGTTGTAGCGCCGGTGCCAGAACACGTTGGTCTGCAGCGGCGGCAAATCCAGCGGGGGCGCGATCCACTCCAGCCCGAAGGGCAGCGCCGCGCGCTCGGCCAGCTTTTGCGGCACCGTCACCACCAGGTCGCTGATACTCACCATATACGGCACCGCGGTGAAATGCGGCACCCTGAAACGCACCTGCGGCCCGATCCCGGCCCGCGCCAGCAGCACGTTGATGCGGTCGTACGGGCTTTCGTGCGAGTCGACCAGCATGTGCTCGGCCTTCACGAAACGCGCCAAAGTGAGCTCGCCGCGCCCAAGCGGGTGGCCCTTGCGCATCATCGTCACATAGGGCTGGCGGAACAGCTGGCGCTGGTACAGGGCTTCCGAAATGTCCTCGAAAGGCCCGACCGCCAGGTCCACCCGCCCGCCTTCCATTTCTTCCTTCAGCACCACGGCGCCGGCGCGCACCGAGGAAATCTCGACCTGGGGCGCGACCACCCGGCAGCGCTCGATCAGCGCCGGCATGAAGTAGATCTCGCCCACGTCCGTCATCGCCAGCACGAAGCGGCGGTGGCTGTTTGCCGGATCGAAGCGGCTGCGCTGGTTCAACGCCAGCGCCACCTGGGCCATCGCCACCCCGATCGGCTCGGCCATCTGGCTTGCCAAGGGGGTCGGTTGCATGCCGCTCGCGGTACGCACGAACAGCTCGTCGCCGAAAGAGCGGCGCAGCCGCGCCAGCGCATTGCTCACCGCCGACTGGCTCAACCCCAGCTTGCGCGCGGCCGAGGAAATCTGGCGTTCCCGATAGACTTCCTGGAACACCGAGAGCAGGTTCAGGTCGATGGTGTGCGGTTCGATCATGGCGTGGGCTGCATTGTCGGCCCGGCCCGGGCACGCGAACAGCAGTATTTAGAAGATGAATAGTCTACATTTTTCTATTCATCTCGTAAAACACGGTGAATTCTTCTAGAGTAGCGGCGTTCCCATTCGTCCCCTATGCCAGGAGAAGCGCATGAACTCCAACGTTGACTCCGGGTCCGCCTATATGAGCGGATTCGGCAACGAATTCGCCACCGAAGCCTTGAGCGGCGCCCTGCCCCGGCACCGCAACTCACCGCAGCGCGTGGCCTACGGCCTGTATGCCGAACAGATTTCCGGCACCGCCTTCACGGCGCCGCGCAGCCACAACCGCCGCTCCTGGCTGTACCGCATCCGCCCGGCGGCGGTGCACGGCAGCTTCGCGCCGCTGGGCGCTGGCCGCATCGTCAGCCGCTTCGACACTCCGGCGCCACCCAACCAGCTGCGCTGGAGCCCGCTGCCGATGCCGGATGCGCCGACCGATTTCGTGGACGGCTGGGTCACCATGGCCGGCAACGGCTCGCCCGAAGCCATGACCGGCTGCGCGATCCACCTGTACGCCGCCAACCGCGACATGGAAGGCCGTTATTTCTATGACGCAGACGGCGAGCTGCTGCTGGTGCCGCAGCTGGGCCGCCTGGCGATATACACCGAGCTGGGTCTCCTGGAAGTCGAACCGCACGAGATCGCCGTGATCCCGCGCGGCGTGCGTTTCCGGGTCGATCTGCCGGACGGCGCGGCGCGCGGCTATATCTGCGAGAACTACGGCGCCCTGCTGCGGCTGCCCGACATGGGCCCGATCGGCTCGAACGGCCTGGCCAATCCGCGCGACTTCCTCACCCCGGTCTCCAGGTACGAGGACCTGGAGGGGGACTTCGAGCTGGTGGCCAAGTTCTGCGGCGGCCTGTGGCGCGCGGCGATTGGGCATTCGCCGCTCGACGTGGTGGCCTGGCACGGCAACTACGCCCCCTACAAATACGACCTGCGCCACTTCAATACGATCGGCTCGATCAGCTACGACCACCCGGACCCGTCGATCTTCCTGGTGCTGCACGCGCCGAGCGACACCCCGGGCGTGGACACGCTGGACTTCGTGATCTTCCCGCCGCGCTGGCTGGTCGGCGAGGACACCTTCCGCCCGCCCTGGTTCCACCGCAACGTGGCCAGCGAATTCATGGGCCTGATCCACGGCGCCTACGACGCCAAGGCCGAGGGCTTCGTGCCGGGCGGGTCCAGCCTGCACAACTGCATGAGCGGCCACGGCCCGGATGCGGCCACGTTCGATAAGGCCAGCAGCGCCGACACCAGCCGGCCGCACAAGGTCCTCGACACCATGGCCTTCATGTTCGAGACCCGCAACGTGATCGTGCCGACGGGCCAGGCCCTGGCCTCGCCCCAGCTGCAGGCGGACTACCAGCAGTGCTGGGCGGGCATCGCGAAGCACTTCAGGACGACCCCCTGAAACCAGCGGGAGCCAGTCCAGGCATGCCACTCTGACAATTCGTGTGGCGCATTTGGGCTGCGGCATGCGATGATGCGGGCGTGCGCCGCCTTCGGCGCGCCCGGACCCGGCCCGGTTAGTCCGATAGAGGCCCCGCCTAAGTGCTGACCGACATTTTGATCATCTCCTTTCTCATCCTGATGAACGGAGTGTTCGCCATGAGCGAGTTGGCGCTGGTCTCGGCCAAGCGCATGCGCCTGGAACGGCGCGCGGAAGAAGGCAGCCGCGGGGCGCGCGCCGCGCTGGCCCTGGCGGACGATCCCAGCCACTTCCTGTCGACCGTGCAGGTCGGAATCACCCTGATCGGCATTTTCAACGGTGCGTTCGGCGAAGCTTCCCTGGTCGGTCACCTCACGCCGCACCTGCAAGAGATGCCGGTGGTCGGTCCCTATGCGCGCGAAGTGGCGCTCGGCACGGTCGTCATCGCGATCACCATCGCCTCGATCATTTTCGGCGAACTGGTCCCCAAGCGCATCGCCATGGCCTTCCCGGACGCGATGGCCACCCTGATCGCCCAGCCGCTGCGCATGCTGTCCGTGGTGATGTCGCCCTTCGTGAAATTCCTGGCCCTGGCCACCAACGCCATCGTGCGCGTATTCGGCATCAAGCAGGCCAAGGAAGAAGCCCCGACCGAGGAAGACATCACCGGCATGATCAAGGAAGGCGCCAACACCGGCGTCTTCGAGAAGACCGAGTACGACATCGTGCAGCGCGCCCTGCGCCTGGACGACCAGCACCTCAAGTCCCTGATGACGCCGCGCGTCGACCTGGTCATCATCGACCTCGAGGAAGACCGCCGCGCCAACCTGGAGGCCATCGCCGCCAATCCCTACAGCCGCTACCCGGTGTGCCGCGGCGACCGCTCGCACATCCTCGGCTACGTGATGGCGCGCGACCTGTTCGCCCAGGCCGTACGCACCGGCTCGGTCGAAGGCATCGACCTCGACGGCGCGGTGCAGGAGCTCCTGTATGTGCCCGAAACCGTGAGCGCGATGGCCCTGCTCGAACTGTTCAAGAAGAACCGCGCCGAACTGGCCCTGATCGTCGACGAGTACGGCGACATCCAGGGCATGGTCACGCTCAGCGACGTGATGAGCGCCCTGGTGGGCGACGTCACCGTGGCCGGCGAAGAAGACGACGTCGATGCCGTGCAGCGCCCGGACGGCAGCTGGCTGCTCGACGGCGGCGTCGCGCTCGACCGCTTCCGCGACCTGCTCGAAACCGGCCAGGTGTTCCCGGGCGAAGACGAAGGCGCCTACCACACGCTGGCCGGCTTCATGCTCTACCAGTTCGGCTACATCCCCAAGCCGGCCGAAACGGTCGACTGGGAAGGCTTCCGCTTCGAGGTGATGGACATGGACGGCAACCGCATCGACCGCATCATGGTGTCGCGCTACCAGCCGGTCGAGCCGGAACCGGAGCGCGACTAAGGGCGAACGGCGCCTTCCCCCGGGCGCCGTCCTGTGGTACAACATCGCCGCCACCAGGAGAGCCCATGCAAGTCAACCCGATCCAGCTGTTCGACGCCGAATCCTCGACCTACACCTACATCCTGTCGAGCCCCGACAACCGGGATGCGGTGATCATCGATCCGGTCGACCGCCACTTCGAGCGCGACATGGCGCACATCGAGCGGCTCGGCCTGCGCCTGACCCACGTGCTGGAAACCCACGCTCACGCGGACCACGTCACCTCGGCCGGCCGCCTGCGCGCCCTCACCGGCGCCAAGGCCTGCGTGCCGAGCGGCTGCGGCATCCCGCCGGCGGAAGTCCAGCTGCAGGACGGCGACACGATCGCCTTCGGCCTGCGCGAGCACCTCGCCGTGATCCACACCCCTGGCCACACGGCCGGCAGCATGTGCTACCTGTGGCGCGGCAACCTGTTCACCGGCGACACCCTCCTGGTCAACGGCTGCGGGCGCACCGACTTCCAGGGCGGCAGTCCCGAGGCGCTGTACGACAGCGTCACCGGAAAGCTGTTCGCGCTCGACGACGCCACCCGGGTCTGGCCCGGTCACGACTACAAGGGCCAGTCGGTCTCCACCATCGGCTGGGAAAAACGCCATAACGCGCGCCTGGCCGGACGCTCGCGCGCCGACTTCGTGGTCCTGATGGCCAACCTGAACCTGCCGCGCCCGAAACTCATGGACGTGGCCGTGCCGGCCAACCGCAACCTGGGACTGGCCCACAGCGTGTGACAATCCGAGAGCTTTGCCGCGCCTGAAGCCGGTATCGTGCGAAACAGGGGCGGGCGCATGTCATTACGCCACACTTGCCCGCCGCGCGCGCCACGGCCGCCCCGGCTTGAGGTACAATCTTGCCTCAAACCAATTTATAGTGCGCATTAGAAACTTTCCATGAGGCGTGCGAACCATGGCGGCAGCATGAAACAGTTCTACGACCTCGCGCACTGGCGCTCCCGGATCTTCGCGACCCTGATTTCGACCGTGCTCGTCCTCGGCAGCATCGCGACCGGGCCCAGCGCCGCGCTCGCGGTTGCCGACGGCATGTGGCCGGTCGCCCTGATGGACGTCGCCGCGCTGGCCTGGGTGTTCGCGATCTGGCGTTTCGACCGCCTGCCCTACCACGTGCGCGTGCTGAACTTCCTCGCGGTGCTCTACCTGGTGGGCGTCGGCCTGATGCTCAGCGTCGGCGCGGTCAGCCAGATCTTCCTGATGGCGCCGCCGGTACTCGCCGTGGTCCTGGTCGGCACCCGCCAGGCCGTGGGCGCGCTGCTGCTGAGCGCCGCCACCATCCTCGTGCTCGGCCTGTCCGGCCATGCGCAACTGTTCGTCGCCGGCCTGCGCGACTACCCGCTGCTGTCGGCGCTGGTGGTGACCCTGAACTACCTGTTCATCGGCGCCGTCATCACCCTCACCTGCGGCACCCTGCTCAAGGGCCTGTCCGAGACCCTGGACCAGATGAAGGACTCCGCCGCTTCGCTCGAAGCGAAGCAGGCGAAACTGCACGAACTGAACGCCGAACTGCGCCTGACCTCGGCCGCCGTGGCGCGCCTGAACGACATGGTCCTGATCGCGCGCGCGGTGGACGGCCCCGGCGCCCAGCAGCCGATCATCTTCGCCAACGAGGCCTTCGAGCGCCGCACCGGCTACACCCGCGAAGAAATCGTCGGGCAGAGCATGCGCGTACTGCACGGTCCCGACACCGATCCGGACGAACTCGATCGCATCCTGGACGCGGTGGCGCGCAACGTGCCGGTCAGCGCCGAACTGATCAACTACACCAAGGCGGGCGAACCTTATTGGGTCGAGATGGAAATGGTGCCCTTCGCCAGCGAGGGCGGGCGCCATACCCACTGGGTGGCGGTCGGCCGCGACATCACCGAACGCCGCAACTCGGCCAAGGCGATCCACCGCCTGGCCTTCTACGACGGCCTCACCGGCCTGCCCAACCGCCGCCTGCTCACCGAGCGCCTCGACGCGCTGGTGGCGGCCTGCCATGCTGGCAGCACCCTGGGCGCCCTGCTGTTCATCGACCTCGACAACTTCAAGTACGTCAACGACGCGCGCGGCCACGCCACCGGCGACGCCCTGCTGCGCCACGTGGCCGAACGCCTGCAGTCGGTGGTGCGGGCGCGCGACACCGTGGCGCGCCTGGGCGGCGACGAATTCGTGATCCTGCTGCAGGACCTCGGCCAGGACGCTGCGCTCGCCACCGAGCGCGCCATGGGCGTGGCGCACAAGCTGCTCGCCGCGCTGGGCGAGGAAATCGTCATCGACGAGCAGGCCTACCGCTCCTCGGGCAGCATCGGCGTGGCCCTGCCGCTGCGCCCCGGCCAGACCGCTCACGACCTGCTGCGCGAAGCCGACACCGCGATGTACCAGGCCAAGGCGCTCGGACGCAACGGCGTAGCCCTGTTCGAGACCACCATGCTGGCCGAGGCCGAGCAGAAGCTCACCCTCGAGCGCGACCTCGGCATGGCCCTGCAAAACGGCGAGCTGGCCATGCACCTGCAGCTTCAGGTCGACCATGCGGGCCGGCCGATCGGCGCCGAACTCCTGATGCGCTGGCGCCGCGGCGACGGCATCCTGGTGCCGCCCGACGTGTTCATCCCGATCGCCGAAGCCAACGGCATGATCGTCCCGCTCGGGAACTGGGTGCTGCGCGAAGCCTGCCAGGCATGGCTGCGCCTGGAGGCGGCCGGCCACCCGCTGCCGCTGTCGATCAATGTCAGCCCGGCGCAGTTCCGCCAGCCGGATTTCGTCGACATGGTGCGCAGCGTGCTGCGCGAGACCGGCGCCCCGCCCGGACAGCTGATCTTCGAGGTCACCGAAGGCCTGCTGGTGTCGAACCTGGACCAGACCATCGCCCGCATGCGCGAGCTGGCCGCCCTCGGCATCCGCTTCTCGGTCGACGACTTCGGCACCGGCTATTCGAACCTGGCCTATCTGCGCAAGATGCCGCTGTACGAACTCAAAATCGACAAGAGCTTCATGCGCGACACCCCGGCCGACGCCAGCGGCAACGCCATCGTGCAGTCGATCATGGCGATGGCCGACCACCTCGGCCTGCGGGTGGTGGCCGAGGGCATCGAGACGCCGCAGCAGGCCGCCTACCTGGCGGGCCTGGGCAGCCCCTGCATGCAGGGCTACCTGTTCGCGCGTCCGGCGCCGCTGGACGAGGTGCTGGCCACGCTGGCCGCGCCGGCGACGCAGCGCGCCGCGGCCTGAAGCCGGTTTCTGCTAGGCTTGTCCTGTTTCCAGGACAGGAGCAGCCGGTGGCATACCAGACCATCCTCAGCATCGACACGCCGGGACGCGGCACCCAGGACCTCACCGACCAGGTGGCCGGCGTGGTGCGCGCCTCCAGGGTCAGCTGCGGGCTGGCCCACGTCTTCGTCCAGCACACCAGCTGTTCGCTCCTGATCACCGAAAATGCCGATCCCGACGTGCGGCGCGACCTCGAAACCGTGCTGGCGCGCCTGGCGCCGGACGGCGACCCGGCCTGGCGCCACGATGCCGAAGGCCCGGACGACATGGCCGCCCACGTGCGCACCATGCTTACCGGCTCCGGCCTGAGCGTGCCGGTGGGCGGCGGCCGCCTGCTGCTCGGCACCTGGCAGGGCATTTACCTGTACGAGCACCGCAGCGCGCCGCACCGGCGCAAGGTGGTGGTTACCGTCCTCTAGGCGGCGCGAGCGGCCAGCGCCGCCTCGTGTTCGGCCATGTACGCGTTGTCGCGTTCCGCCGCACGGCGCACCGCGGGACGCGCCCCGATGCGCTCGACGTAAGTCACCAACGCCGGCAGGCGCGGCACGCCCGCAAAAGCCATGCTCCAGTCCAGCGCCGTGCCCCACAGGATGTCCGCGGCGGAAAACCGGTCGCCCAGCAGGTAGGGTCCGCGCGCGAGCTGGGTCGTGATCACGTCCAGCATGGCGTCGAAATTCCCGTAGGGCGAGCTCATATGCGGGCCCGGATCGCGCTGCAGGGCCCGGTCGCAAAGCGCCGGCTCGAAGCAGGCTGCGTAGTAGACCAGCCAGCGCAGGTAGGCGCCGCGCTGGGCATCGCCGGGTGCCGGCGCCAGGCCCGCCTGCGGGAACAGGTCGGCCAGGTGGATGAAGATCGCGACCTGCTCGGTCACGACCGTGTCGCCATCGACGATGGCCGGCACCTTGCCCAGCGGGTTGACGGCCAGGAAAGCGGGCAGGCGCTGCTCGCCCGCCTTCATGTTCAGTACCCGCAGCGCGTGAGGTGCGCCGAGTTCTTCGAACAGGGCCAGGGTGCTCGAGGCCCTGGTGTGCGGCGAGTAATAGAAGGTGATGTGGCGTTCGGTGCTCATGCTGGTCCTCGTTGGGTGGTGGTGTTGGATGAAGCCGATCCGCGGTCGACAGGAAGCATGGTAAAACGGTCAAGCTGACATCTTTTGTCAGGTATGGATTACACTTTCCGGATGCGCGCCAGCCGACTCCTGTTCATCCTCACCACCCTGCAGGCGCACGGCCAGGCCACCGCGCGTGCCCTGGCGGACGCCTATGGCGTGTCGCTGCGCACCATCTACCGCGACGTCGACGCGCTGAGCGCCGCCGGCATCCCGATCTACAGCGAACGCGGCAACCAGGGCGGCTACCGCCTGCTCGACGGCTACCGGACGCGCCTGAACGGGATCTCGGCCCAGGAAGCCGAGGCCCTGTTCCTGAACGGGCTGTCCGGACAGGTAGCCGACCTCGGGCTGGACGCGGTCTGCGCCAGCGCGCGCGACAAGCTGCTGGCCGCCCTGCCGGCTGCGATCCGCGAAGATGCCGGCCGCATGCGCCCGCGCTTCTACCTCGACGCACCCGGCTGGTTCGAAGCGAGCGAGCGTCCCGACTGCCTGCCGCGCCTTGCGCGCGCGGTCTGGGACGAGCGGCCGATCCGCATCCTGTACCGCAGCTGGAGCGCCGAAAAGGAAAGGGTGCTGGACCCGCTTGGCATCGTGCTCAAGGGCGCCGCCTGGTACCTGGTCGCGCGCAGCGGCGCCGGCGTGCGCACTTACCGCGTCGCCCGCATCCGCGAACTGGAAGTGCTCGAGGGCCGCGTCGACCCTGCACCTGAATTCGACCTGCAGGCCTGGTGGCTGGACAGCGCCCGCCGCTTCGAGCAGGAGCAGCACCCGGAACAGGCCCTGCTGCGCCTCTCGCCCTGGGGCGTCAGGATGATGGAAGCGTTCCTGCCGCCCTATGCCCTGGCGCACGCGCGCATCGCCGACCCGGACCCGGACGGCTGGCGCGAGGTCGGCGTGCCGGTCGGGCCGCTGCGCCATGCCGTACACGAGCTGCTGCGCTTCGGCGCCGAAGCCGAGGTCCTCGCGCCCGAGGCGCTGCGCCTGGAGATGGCCCGGGCCGCGGCGCAACTGGGGCAGATGTATGCCCCGGTCTGCGCTCCCCGCCCTATCGCATAGTTCCCCCCGGCGTGGGGGCGGACACCGGGCCGGCGCTTACCTATACTGCATGCACGCCGTTACGCTGCACCTGCAGGGAGCAGAGGAAGCGGCCATCGAATTGTGCATCCTCGCCGTACCCGAAGTAAGGAACCGACCTCCCCCATGGATTTCCTCGACGATATCCTTGAGGAGCGCAAGGCGCACCTCAGCCAGTCCATGCTGTGCACTTTCATGGCCGACGCCAGGGTCGATCCGAAGCAGCGCCTCTCCTTCATCCCGGCGATGATCTTCTTCACCATGGGCTTTCGCGACATCCTGTCCGCCCTGCGCGACAACAGCGACAAGTCGGCGCTGCAGCTGACCGTGCACCGCCACTGCGACAAGGACGCCTTTCACTGGCAGTGGTACCTGGACGACCTGGAGGCGATCGAGCACGGCCGGCGCCTGCTGTGCCTGCCCACCGCGCAGGCCTTCACCGACGTCTGGTCGCCGCTCAACCACGCCACCCGCGAAACGGTCTACCACGCGATCCACCTGGCCAAGACCTGGCGCACCCCGTTCTACCGCATGGTCCTGATCCGGGCGCTGGAAGCGACCTTCTCCTGCTTCAACGAGCCGATGTACACGCTGGTCGACCAGCTGGGCCTGGCCGAGCGCCTGCACTACTTCGGCCGTATCCACCGCCACGCCGAAGCCAGCCACAGCACCACCCTCACCGGCTTGCCCGATCCGGTGCACAGCCCCACGGAAGACGAACACGCTACCGCCAGCTTCCTGGTCCACCAGGTTTTCGACGCCTTCCGCCGCATGTTCGACTGCTGGTATGCGGCGCGCCTGAGCAGCCAGGCGATGCGTCCGGCTGCCTGAAGCGGTCGCAGCGGGTCGGTGGATTCGAGGCATTTTTTTCGATCCCATCACAAATCGATTGCGCGTAAAGATCGTTGTCGTTCCGCGGTTGAAAATGACAAAGTTATAACCGAGCGGAACAATCATGGCGAGCGACGTTTACCTGCAGATCGATGGCGTCAGTGGCGAATCCACCGACGATAAGCACAAGGGATGGATAGAGGTCGAGGCTGTCGACTGGGGCGTCAACCAGCCCACCGCCGGTACGGTGTCCACTGCCGGGGGCCATACCATCGGGCGCGCCGTTTTCGATGCGGTTCGAATCACGAAATCGGCGGATCTTGCGTCCCCGAAGCTGATGGAACTGGCTGCGCAGGGTTAGACAATCGCGAAGGCCAAACTCGAGTACTTCCGCGCCGACGGCGCCGGCGCGCTCAAATATTACGAGCTCGCGCTGGAAAATGTCCTGGTTTCGAGCGTCAAAAAATCCTACGGCGGAGCAGGCCTACTGGTCGAGCAGTTCACACTCCATTTCGCAAGGCGCTGTCATCATTCGATATGGATGAGGATGGAACTGCTGAGCTGCCCCATGGTCCAAACGGTGTCTCCACTCCCGGGTATCGACCGTGCGCGCTCCCCAATTCAAGCAGTGGTTTGCCAAACTTCCGGCACTGAACGTCCCCCAGCGCATCCAGACGCTGGCCGCGCTCCATCCTGTAGCCGGGCTGGACCGGGTGATCAGCCTCATCGGCGAGGTCGGCACTTCGGCGCGGCGCTGTCCCCGTTGCGCTTGCAACCGGTACCACCGTCACGGCCAGGCCAACGGCCTGCAGCGCTACCGTTGTCGCGCCTGCGGCCGCACCTATAACGACCTGAGCGGCTCGCCCTTGGCACGGCTGCGCTTGCGCGACAAATGGCTCGATTACCTGGGCGCCGTGCTCGACTCGACGTCCGTGCGCGCGGCGGCAGACCGGGTCGGCGTGCACCGCAATACGGCCTTTCGCTGGCGCCACCGCTTCCTGCAAGGTCCGCGACACGACCGTCCCGAGCGCCTGGACGGCATCGTCGAAGCCGACGAAATGTTCATGCTGGAATCGCAAAAGGGCGCGCGCAAGCTCGAGCGTCCGGCACGCAAGCGCGGCGGCCGGGCCAGCAGGCGCGGCATCTCATGCGAGCTCGACTGCATCCTGGTAGCGCGCGACCGCAGTGGCCAGACTATCGATGCCGTTGTCGGGCGCGGCGCGCTGACGGTGGCGCAGCTCGATCGCCACCTGCTGCCCAAGCTCAACCGGCAAGTGCTGCTGGTCAGCGATTCGCACGCGGCGTATCGGAGTTTCGCCCGCAAGCATGGCATTGCCCATGAGGCGGTCAACCTGCGCGCCGGCATCCGCGTGCGCCATAGGAGCGCCAGTGCCATTCACGTCCAGAACGTCAACGCCTACCACCAGCGCTTCCGCCAGTGGTTGCGCCGCTTTCACGGCGTGGCCTCGCGCTACCTGCCGAATTACCTGGGGTGGCGCCGGGCGCTCGATGGAGAGCGCGTCACTTCTGCAGAGCAATTGCTACGCATCGCGATCAGGGTCATCCATAGCGAGCGATGACAGCGCCTTTCGCAAAGATCACTGAGAAATATACCCAGCAGAAGATTGCAGGCGGTGGAAGTGGCAGCACAGCCGGCGGCTGGGATCTCGCATCGAACAGGACCGCAGCGGCCGCCTGATCGCCCGCCGGAGAAACAGCCTCTGCCCTCCCTTTCGCCGCGCCGATGGCCGAACTGCCGGCGGTGAGCGACGACTTCCTGCGCTACCGAACCCGGAGCTCTCACGCATATGGCGTACTTGTTTCGTGACCCGAAGGGCAAGATGATCAGCATCCTCCAGCTCGACCACCAGCCGATCGCGGGAACCGGCACGTGCGTGGATTTGGCCAAGGTCTACGCGGCAGGCCTGGAAGGACGCAGTACCAAGACCTGGCGCGCGGGCGCGCGCGTGATCGATCTCACGGCAATTCCCCCTGGTGTCGCCATCGCCACGTTTATTGAAATCGACGGAAAATTGGTCTACCCGGGCTGGGACGGCGGCAACCACTTTGCATTCAGTGTACGGGCCAGCGAAAAAGTTAGCGGTAAGAGCACGGAATTGGTCGTCATGGATCAGTTCAACAGCTATAACGGCTTCCGCGGTCCGGAAATCACCACCCGCAGGAGCGGCATTCCAGCAAAGCCAAGGCATCTCAAGAACGGCAAGCCTGACATGTCGAATGACCTGCGGTATTTCTACATCATCGAGTAAGGGCACGGTCGCGATGCACAAGACAACCGGTATTCTCGTCGCTACCTCCATGATTTTTCTTCCGCTCCCGGGTAAAACGGCGCCGAGCCCCTTGGACACTTCGGGGAAATCGGTCCCGAGCTGTCCGCGAGAAGTTCCTTTGAAAGACATTACCGTGAAGTGGCCCGCTGGATGGGAGGGAGAAATCGCGTCCAGCTTCAGCTTGCAATCGGTGGGCGTCATTCAGGGTGCGGTAGCCAGCCATGAGGGTGACATCGTCCCTGAAACCGAAAAGCAAAAGGCCAAGCTGGTGGTGACCTACGGTGGACTCGACAGTTTCCGCGCTCAACGTTGGCTCTCCTGTAATTATGGCCACCAGAGTCTGCTGCGCTTGTATATGAAGCTCCCCGCCAACATCACGCAGTGCGTGATGGAATACCAGCAAAGCGCACCGAATTTCTACACGATCGAGCGCTACCGTTGTGGCTAGGCTTTCTACCGCGACAGTGGCCAGGAGCGGCTCACTCGACAGGCAACGGCGACGGCACCATATGTATCCATTTGTCGTGGACAGGGACGCGACTCGCCGGTAGATTGACATGTCCGTCCATCGCCGAGGTCCGCCATGTTCCGCCTGCTTGCCGCGCTGCTGCTTGCCGTCCCGATCGGCGTTGTTGCCGCACCTGCCGTAGCGCCGGCCGCGCCCGTAGCCGACCACCACCAGCACCTGTTCAGCCCCGCCATCATTGCCCTGATCGAGCCGAAACCGGGCCCGGATGCGCTGCGCGAGATCCCGGTCCTTGCACTGATCGCCCTGCTGGACCAGGCCGGCATCCGGCGCGCCGCCGTGATGTCGACCGCCTACATGTTCGGCAGGCCCTCGCGCGTGGTCGAGGACGAATACGCCAAGGTCCGGCTCGAGAACGATTGGACCGCGGCCCAGGTGGCCAAGTACCCGGACCGCCTGCGCGCCTTCTGCGGCTTCAATCCGCTCAAGGACTATGCCCTGCCCGAGCTGGAACGCTGCGCGGCCCACCCGCAACTGCGCCACGGGATCAAGATGCACTTCGGGAATTCCGACGTCCAGCTCGACAACCCGGCCCACGTCGCCCGCCTGAAGGAGGTGTTCCGCGCCGCCAACCGGCACCGGATGGCGATCGCGATCCACCTGCGCGCCTCGATTTCGCTCAAGCGCCCCTATGGCGAAGCCCAGGCGCGCACCTTCCTCGAACAGCTGATGCCGGAAGTGCCGGACACCATGGTGCAGGTCGCCCACTTCGCCGGCGCCGGTCCCGGCTACGAGGACCCGGCGGCCAACGAAGTGATGCGCGTCTTCGCCGACGCCGCCGCGCGCAAGGACCCGCACACGCGCAACCTGTACCACGACGTGGCCTCGATCGCCACGCCCGAGATCACGCCGGAACAGGCGCGCGAGATGGTCGAGCGCATCCGCAAGGTCGGGGTCGACAAGGTCCTGTTCGGCTCGGACGCCGCCACGCCCACCAACATGAAGCCGCGCGAAGCCTGGGCCGCCTTCCGCGCCCTGCCCTTGAGCCCGGACGAGATCGCGCGCATCGCGGCCAACGTCGCGCCCTACCTGCGCTGAACCGCCCGCGCCCGGGCGAAAAGAAAGAAATATTGCATGACATATGCATATTTCTGCACGAGCGTGAGATTTGTTGAATTTCGCGCCCGTACGCAGGTGCTATCCTCGCCGCCTCGGTTCCTGATTCACTGCAATGACACCCAAGAATACCCTGTGGGCGCTGCTGGCGCTCATGTTTGCCTGCGGCATGGTCGATGCCCAGTACGCAGCTCTCCACATGCGCATGCCGCCCTGGTGGCCGCTGTTTTCCGGATTCCTGCTGAGCTTTCTTCCCTATTACTGGTACCGCCTCGACAGCGAGGCGCGCCGCTTTCGCCGTTCGCGCTGGATGAGTTCGGCCGTGGTGGCGCTCGCGCCGCTCGGCATTCCGGTCTACCTGCTGCGCAGCCGGCCGCACGGACGCCGGCTCGGCTCGCTGGCGCGCATGACCGGCTTCGCCGTCCTGATGCTGGGCGCGACCGTGGTCGGCACCGTCGCCTTCCTGGTGATGCCGGGCTGACCAGGCTTGCGCCCCCGATTTTCCGTTCTTGCTAAGCTGGCCCCGTTGCCGCGCGCCCGGCGCGGCCGGCCCTTTTCATGAATGGAGAACAGCATGCGCAAGATGATTCTGATGGCCCTCGCCGGCCTGCTCTGGAAAAAATTTGGCGGCCGCCACGCCCAACGCTACCCGCTCGGCGGGCGCAGCTACCGCCGCTTCTGACCGTTCGGGTCGGCGGCGTCGCCGTTTCGCCGGTCTTTCGACCGGCGCAGCGTCCACGGCGGCGCCGCTTGCAGTAGAATCGCTGGCTTTAAGGCAACTTTCGCTTTTACCTCAAGGCCACCGATGGACAACGCCAAGCACGAACTCAAACGCGGTCTCAAGAACCGCCACATCCAGCTGATCGCCCTCGGCGGCGCCATCGGCACCGGCCTGTTCCTCGGGGTCGCCCAGACCATCCAGCAAGCCGGTCCCTCGGCCCTGCTCGGCTACGCGATCGCCGGCCTGGTCGCCTTCCTGATCATGCGCCAGCTCGGCGAGATGATCGTCGACGAACCGGTGGCCGGGTCCTTCGGCTATTTCGCCAGCAAGTACGGCAGCCCGATGATCGGCTTCATCTCGGGCTGGAACTACTGGGTGATGTACATCCTCGTCAGCATGGCCGAACTGTCCGCGCTCGGCATCTACGTCCAGTACTGGTTCCCGGAGCTTCCGACCTGGGTGTCGGCGCTCGCCTTCTTCGTCGTCGTCAATCTGCTCAGCCTGCTGAACGTGAAGGCCTTCGGCGAGCTCGAATTCTGGTTTGCGATCGTCAAGGTCGCGGCCGTGGTCGGCATGATCGTGTTCGGCTGCTACCTGTTGATCAGCGATACCGCCGGCCCGCAGGCGGGCGTGGCCAACCTGTGGCAGCACGGCGGTTTCTTCCCGAACGGCTTCACCGGCCTGGCGCTGTCGATGGCGATCATCATGTTTTCCTTCGGCGGCCTGGAAATGATCGGCATCACCGCCGCCGAAGCGGCCGACCCGGGCCGCACCATCCCGCGCGCCATCAATCAGGCCATCTGGCGCATCGCCATCTTCTACGTCGGCGCCCTGGCGGTGCTCCTGATGCTGTATCCGTGGCAAAAAGTCGTCACGGGCGGCAGCCCCTTCGTGCTGATCTTCGCGGCCCTGGACAGCAAGGTCGTGGCCAACGTCCTGAACCTGGTGGTGCTGACCGCGGCCCTGTCCGTCTACAACGGCTGCGTGTACGCCAACAGCCGCATGCTGTTCGGCCTGGCCGAACAGGGCAATGCGCCGCGCGCCCTGCTCAAGGTGAGCAAGCGCGGCGTGCCGCTGGCGGCGCTGGCCGTGTCCAGCATCGCCACCGCGGCCTGCATCTGCGTCAATTACTTCCTGCCGAAGGAAGCCTTCGGCATGCTGATGGGCCTGGCCGTGGCGGCGCTGGTGATCAACTGGGGCATGGTGTGCTGGAGCCACCTGCGCTTTCGCCGCGCCAAGGCCGCCGCTCACCAGGCGACCGCCTTCCCCAGCCCGATCTTCCCGCTCACCAATTACCTGTGCCTGGCTTTCCTGGTCGGGATCGTGGTCGTGATGTACCTGACCCCGGCCTTCCAGCTGTCGGTGTACATGATTCCGGCATGGCTGGCGCTGCTGGGCCTGGGCTACCGGCTGCGACAGCGCAGTGCCGCTTCGGCCGCCGCGCTCTCCGCGTAAAGACGCGAAAAAACCGCACGGGCAAGCAGACCCGCGTGCGGTGCTGGCCTGCTCCGTGCGGACTTGCTAAAGTGTCCAGCTGAAAACATGGCGCGGGCTTCGGCCCGGCGCCGAACAACACGACCGAAGGAGACACCGTTGAAGAAGATTGTCGCCAGCCTGACCGCCCTCGCCCTGCTGTCCGCCGACGCCGCCGGCATCGTCGCGGCCCAGGACTATGCCAAGTACAGTGCCGAAGCCCTCGACCGCGAACTGGGGGCGATCGCCACCGCGCGCCTGTCCGTGATGGTGCCGATGCGCGACGGCGTGGGCCTGTCGACCGACATCTACATGCCGAAGAACGCCAGCGGCAAGCTTCCCGTCATCCTGTGGAAGACGCCCTACAACGAGGGCAAGCTGAAGGGTTCGACCCAGCGCTACGTTCTGGAATCGGTCAAGCGCGGCTACGTCTTTATCGTCCAGAACGAGCGCGGCCGCTACTTCTCGCAGGGTAAATGGGAAATCCTGGGCAATCCCCAGAGCGACGGCTACGACACCCTGACCTGGATCGCCCAGCAACCCTGGTCGAACGGCAAGGTCGGCACCCTGGGCTGCTCGTCCTCGGCCGAATGGCAGCTGGCCCTGGCCGGCCTGAACCACCCGGCGCACGCGGCGATGGTGCCGATGGCCTCGGGCGCCGGCATCGGCAAGGTCGGGCGCTTCCAGGAACAAGGCAACTGGTACACCGGCGGCGTGCCGCGCAACCTGTTCTTCGTCTGGCTGTACGGCGTCGACAATCCGCTGCGCGCCCAGTTGCCGGACATCCCGGACGAGAAGCTGCGCGCCCGTATCGAAGCCTACAACGACCTGAACCCGACCAAGCCGCAGGTCGACTGGAACAAGCAGATCAAGCACCTGCCGGTCGATCAGCTGCTCACCTCGCTGGGCGAGCCGCCCGCCACCTTCGAACAGTTCATCAAGCGCACGCCAAGCGATCCGGGCTGGCGCCAGGGCGGCCTGTACCACGAAGGCATGGGCTGGGGCGTGCCGGCGCTGTGGTTCAACAGCTGGTACGACGTCTCGATCGGTCCCAACCTCGAGCTGTACAACCATGCGCGCGCGGCCGGCACCGACAAGGAAGCCAGCGCCAACCAGTACGTGGTGGTGGCGCCGAACACGCACTGCGCCTATTCCCGCCTGGGCCCGAACATGACGGTCGGCGAACGTTCCATGGGCGACGCCAGCTTCGACGTCGACGGCGCCATCTATGGCTGGTTCGACCGCTGGCTCAAGGGCGACACCAAGGCCTTCCCGGCGACCACCCCGCACGTGCGCTACTTCGAGATGGGCGCCAACCGCTGGCAGGGGGCCGGCACCTGGCCGCCGGAGAGCGCCAAGCCGATGCGCCTCTACCTGCGCTCGGGCGGCAAGGCGAACTCCCTGTACGGCGACGGCCGCCTCACGCTCGATGCCCCGCTTGCGGGAGAAGCGCCGGACCGCTACCGCTACGACCCGATGAACCCGGTGCAGACCATCGGCGGCGGCGACTGCTGCAACGGCGGCATCGTGGTGCCGGGCGCCTTCGACCAGCGCCCGGTCGAGGCGCGCAGCGACGTGCTGGTCTACACCAGCGACCCGCTGCCGAAACCGGTCAGCGTGGCCGGCTTCGTCGACGCCGTGCTGAAGGTCTCGTCGAACGCCAGGGACACCGATTTCGCGGTGAAACTGGTCGACGTCGCGCCCGACGGCACCGCCTGGATCATCGGCGACACCATCCTGCGCGCGCGCTACCGCAACGGTTTCGACAAGCCCGAGATGCTGGTGCCGGGCCAGGTCGCCACCCTGCGCCCGACCCCGATCGCCACCGCCATCCAGTTCGGCGCGGGCCACCGTATCCGGGTCGAGGTGACCTCGTCGAACTTCCCGAAATTCGTGCGCAACCTGAACACGGGCGGGCCGAACGAGAGCGAGAAGACTGGCGTGGTCGCGGATAACGCGCTGCACCACGACGCGGCCAACCAGAGCTACATCGAGCTGCCGGTGATCCGGTAAGGAAGCAGCCATGCGGCCGGGCGTGAAAATGTGCGTGTTTTCAGTCCGGCGCCGCATGCTATGTTGTGTGCTCTACTAATAATTGCCATACGGCACCGGAGAGGGCGACATGAACTTTAGCGAAGCGGTTTCCACCTGCCTGAAAAAATACGCGGACTTCGACGGTACCGCCGCGCGGTCCGAATACTGGTGGTTCTGGCTGTTCCTCGTGGGTGTCGCCGCCCTGCTCAGCATCGCCCTCGGCGACGTGATCGCGGGCCTGTTCAACCTGGCGATGCTGATTCCCCAGTTCTCGGCCGGCGCGCGCCGCCTGCACGACACCGACCGCAGCGGCTGGTGGCAGCTGCTGGTATTCGTGCCCATCATCGGCTGGATCGTGCTGATCGTGTTCCTGGCGCAGGAAGGCAAGGCCAACCGCTTCACCGCGCCGGCCGTGGTGGTTTGAGGCCATGGACGCGCCGCCGGTCCGCCTCGCCAGCTGCAGCTGCGGCCAGCTGACGGCGCGCGTGACGGGCGAGCCGGTGCGGGTCTCGATCTGCCACTGCCTGGCCTGCCAGCGCCGCACCGGCAGTCCCTTCGCCCAGCAGGCCCGGTTTCCGCGCGGGCAGGTCGCGGTGCATGGCGCGTCGACTGTGTTCGTGCGCACCGGCGACTCGGGCGCGTCCGCCCGCTTTCACTTCTGCCCGCACTGCGGCGTCACCGTGTTCTACGAGGCCGACGGGCTGGAAGACTACCTCAGCATCCCGGTCGGCGTGTTCGCCGATCCGGGCTTTCCTGCCCCCACCGTCTCGGTCTACGAAGAACGGATGCACGGCTGGGTCATCCCGCCGCCCGGCGCCGAACATCTCTTCTGAGGCCTAGCCGGCCGCGTGCAGGCCGGCCTCGTGCGCGGCCATCTGCTCCATCCTGTGCACGATCTCGGGAAAGGCCATCGGGCGCCCGAACAGCCAGCCCTGCGCATACTGCACGCCCTGACGGCGCAGGAAATCCGCCTGCGCCTGGCTTTCCACCCCTTCGGCGATCATGTGCAGGCCGAGGTCGCGGGCCATCCGGATGATGTGGCCGACCACCTGGCTGGTCGGCGCGCCGGTGCCGATCGCTTCGATGAAGCTGCGGTCGATCTTGAGGTAGTCCAGTTCCAGCGATTCCAGGTAGGACAGGCTCGAGTAGCCGGTGCCGAAGTCGTCGATCGCGAGCGCGAAGCCGTCGCGCCGCAGCGCGCCCGAGGTCTCGCGCGCCACCACCGGATCGAGCAGGCCGCGCTCGGTCACTTCCAGGATCAGGTTGGCGGGCTGGGCGCCCATGCGCCGCACGGTCTCGCGCAGCTTGTCGTTGAAACCGGGGGCATGGAAGTCGGCCGGCGCGACATTGATGCCGACGTGGAAGCCCGGATGCATCTCGAGGTAGAACCCGAGGTCGCGGCACAAACGCTCGAGCACCTGGCGCGTCAGGCGCACGATCAACCCGTTCTGCTCGGCGATCGGGATGAACAGGTCGGGCATGACGATCGCGCCGGTCGGACGGCGCCAGCGCACCAGCGCCTCCACGCCGATCCAGGCGCCGCTGTCGAGCGCCACCACCGGCTGGTATTCGAGGAAAAGTTCCTTGCGCCGCAAGGCGGTCTTGACTGCATACGGCAAGGCCATCTGCTGGCGCGCGAGATAGAAGATGGCCGCGGCCAGCAGCACGCCGGCCACCAGCCCCGCCGGCACCAGGCGCATCGCCAGCTCGTGCGAACGCCCGCTCAGGTAGTGCGCCGGCACCGCCGCGATCCCTGCCGCGCGGTAGGTTGACGAGCGCACTACGGCGACGATGTGGTCGTCCTCCTCGAACACCACCTCGCGCCGGCTGCCCAGCCGGCCGAGCCAGGCCCGGTTCACCGTGCCGCGGGCGCTGATCGGCTCCGGATAGTCGAAGGACATCACGCCCAGCGACACGTCCGGTTCGCTCTTGGCGGTGTCGATCGCCAGTTCCGAATGGAGGATGCCGGCGAAGCTGCCGAACTGGACCACCAGGAAGCTCTGCTGCGGTGCGAAAGGAAAGCGTACGTCCAGGCGCACCACCGCCCCGGCAATACTCACGTAGTCGGGTGGCCCCAGGTCGAGCGCGACCGTCGGCCCCAGGATGGACGAGCACGGCATGCGATTGCCCTCGACATAGCCGACCGCCTGGATATAGGTCGAGCCGAGGTCGGTCCGGCGCATCTCGTCGAGGCTGGCCGGCGAACACGGCGCGGCGGCGTAGCGGTTCAGGCGTTCGACGGCAGCCTGCACCTGGCGCCCGGTCTCGTTGACGCGCAGCACCACGTCACGCGCGTAGCCGAGCGCATGGGCACTCTCCGCGCTGAACGCCTGGCGCTCCGATTCGACGATCGCCAGCCAGATCGGCAAACCGATCCCGGCGATCGCCAGCAGCAGCGTCAACAGCATGACGCCAGTTTTTTTCATGATTGCCTGCGAACGGGCATGAAAGGGATACTGCGCCGGTTCCATACTACAGTCGCCGCAGGCGACTGGCAATGCGGCCCCTCCGGCTGCCGCTATGCTGCATAGCAATATGAAAATAATTGACGGAGGCCTTCGTGTGCGCAGCAGTAAGCCTTATCATGCTTGCCGCAATTCACCTTACAAAGGGGTAGCGTTTATGAGTCAGAGTAAGCCTCTGTCACTGCATGTTCCGGAGCCTACCGGCCGTCCGGGATGCAAGACCGATTTTTCGTATCTTCAACTGAGTCCTGCCGGCGCCATCCGGCGTCCGCCCATCGACGTGGCGCCGCTCGACACGAGCGACATCGCGAACGGCCTGATCCGTGTCCTGGACGAGAACGGCGACGCCGTCGGTCCCTGGGCGCCCGAGGTCGATCCCGAACTGCTGCGCTTCGGCCTGCGCACCATGATGAAGACGCGCATTTTCGATGCGCGCATGGTCATCGCCCAGCGCCAGAAGAAAATGTCCTTCTATATGCTGTCGCTTGGCGAGGAAGCGCTCGGCACGGCCCAGGCCCTGGCTCTGCAGGACGGCGACATGCACTTCCCGACCTATCGCCAGCAGAGCCTCCTGATCGCCAAGCAGGTGCCGCTGGTCGAGATGATCTGCCAGCTGCTCTCGAACGAGAAAGACCCGCTCAAGGGCCGCCAGCTGCCGGTGATGTACTCGGTGCGCCGCGCCGGTTTCTTCACCATCTCCGGCAACCTCGCGACCCAGTACCCGCAGGCCGTGGGCTGGGCCATGGCCTCGGCGATCAAGGGCGACACCAAGATCGCGTCGGCCTGGATCGGCGACGGCGCCACCGCCGAATCCGACTTCTCCACCGCCCTCACCTTCGCCCACGTCTACCGCGCGCCGGTGATCCTCAACGTGGTCAACAACCAGTGGGCGATCTCGACCTTCCAGGCGATCGCCGGCGGCGAGAGCGTCACCTTCGCCACCCGCGGCATCGGCAGCGGCATCGCTTCGCTGCGCGTGGACGGCAACGACTTCCTGGCGGTGCTCTCGGCCTCGCGCTGGGCCGCCGAACGCGCCCGCTCGAACCTGGGTCCGACCCTGATCGAATGGGTCACTTACCGCGCCGGCCCGCACTCGACTTCGGACGACCCGTCGCGCTACCGCCCGGCGGACGACTTCCAGCACTTCCCGCTGGGCGATCCTGTTCAACGCCTGCGCCGGTACCTCACCAAGCAGGGCTGGTGGTCGGACGAAGAGCACGACAAGGTGCAGGCCGAGCTCGAAGCGGAAGTCCTCGCGGCCCAGAAAGAGGCCGAGTCCTACGGCATCTTGGGCGACGAACGCGCCCCGAGCGCCGCCACGATGTTCGAGGACGTCTATAAAGAAATGCCGGAGCACCTGCGCCGGCAGCGCCAGGAACTGGGAGTATGAGCATGGCCCGCGACGATCAAGCAAAAGACACGGCAACCATGCCGATGACCATGATCCAGGCGCTGCGCTCGGCCATGGACGTGATGATGGAACGCGACGGCAACGTCGTGGTGTACGGGCAGGACGTGGGTTATTTCGGCGGCGTGTTCCGCGTCACGGATGGCCTGCAGGCGAAATACGGCAAGTCGCGCGTGTTCGACGCGCCGATCTCGGAAGGCGGCATCGTCGGCACCGCGGTCGGCATGGCGGCCTATGGCCTGCGCCCGGTGGTCGAGATCCAGTTCGCCGATTATTTCTATCCGGCGACCGACCAGATCGTGTCCGAAGCGGCGCGCCTGCGCTACCGCTCGGCGGGCGAGTTCACCTCGTCGATGGTGATCCGCATGCCCTGCGGCGGCGGCATCTACGGCGGCCAGACCCACAGCCAGAGCCCGGAAGCCTTCTTCACCCACGTGTGCGGCCTGCGCACCGTGATGCCGTCCAATCCCTACGATGCGAAGGGCCTGCTCATCGCCTCGATCGAGAACGACGACCCGGTGATCTTCCTGGAACCGAAGCGCCTGTATAACGGCCCGTTCGACGGCCACCACGATCGTCCGGTCGTGCCCTGGTCCGGCCATGCCCTGGGCAACGTCCCGACCGGCTACTACAAGGTCGACCTGGACAAGGCGGCCGTGGTCCGCCCCGGCAACGACGTGACGGTGCTGGCCTACGGCACCATGGTCTGGGTGTCCGAAGCGGCAGCGCGCGAGAGCGGCGTCGACGCCGAAGTCATCGACCTGCGCTCAATCTGGCCGCTGGACCTGGAGACCATCGTCAATTCGGTCAAGAAAACCGGCCGCTGCGTCATCGTGCACGAAGCGACCCGCACCAGCGGCTTCGGCGCCGAACTCGCGGCCCTGGTCCAGGAACACTGCTTTTACCAGCTGGAGGCGCCGATCGAGCGCGTCACCGGCTGGGACACCCCTTACCCGCATGCGCAGGAATGGGCTTACTTCCCAGGGCCGGACCGCGTTGCGGCAGCCCTGAAACGTGCGATGGAGGGACGTTAAACATGGGCATTCACGTCATTAAAATGCCGGACCTGGGCGAAGGCATCGCCGAGGTCGAGGTCGTCGCCTGGCACGTCAAGCCGGGCGATACGGTCAAGGAAGACCAGGTGCTGGCCGACGTCATGACCGACAAGGCCACTGTCGAGATCCCTTCGCCGGTCACGGGTGTCATCACCAGCCTGGGCGGCGAAGTGGGCCAGGCCCTGGCCGTGGGCGCGGAACTGATCCGCCTCGAGGTCGAGGGCGCCGGCAACTATTCGGGCGAAAAAGCCAGGCCGGACCAGGCCCAGGCCAAGGCGCCGGCCGCCACCGCGCCGGCCGAGGAAGTGGGCGACCCGCAGCTGGAAGCGGTGGCCCAGGCGGAAGCCGCGCAGGGCGCAAGCGCGAAAGCCGCGGCCCCGGCCGCGCCTGCGCCAGCCAAAGCGCCCGCGCCGCAGCCGCGCAGCTACCAGAACGGCCCGGCCCCGATGCGTGCCGAAGGCGACAAGCCGCTGGCTGCGCCGGCCGTGCGCCAGCGCGCCTGGGACCTCGGTATCGAGCTGCAGTTCGTGCACGGCACCGGTCCCGCCGGCCGCATTACCCACGCCGACCTGGACGCCCACGTGGCGGGCCGCCGCGGCGCCAGCGGGGGTGGCGGCAGCGACAACCGCTATGCCAAGCGGGAAGGCGAACATGCGGCGCCGGTGATCGGCCTGCGCCGCAAGATCGCCGAGAAGATGCAGGAAGCCAAGCGCAACATCCCGCACTTCACCTACGTCGAAGAGATCGACGTCACCGAACTGGAATTGCTGCGCGCCCAGCTCAACGCGCGCTACGGCGCCGAGCGCGGCAAGCTGACCTTCCTGCCGCTCCTGATGCGCGCGGTGGTGCTGGCGCTGCGCCAGTATCCGATGATGAACGCGCGTTTCGACGACGCCAACAACCTCTTGACCCAGTACGAGCCGGTCCACCTGGGCATCGCGGCCCAGACCGATGCGGGCCTGATGGTGCCGGTGGTGCGTCACGCCGAAGCGCGCGATCCATGGGACAGCGCGCAAGAGGTCGCGCGCCTGGCGGAAGCGGCGCGCACCGGCAAGGCCACGCGCGACGAGCTGACCGGCTCGACCATCACCATCACCAGCCTGGGACCGCTGGGCGGCATCGTCACCACCCCGGTCATCAACCGGCCGGAGGTGGCGATCATCGGCACCAACCGCATCGTCGACCGTCCGGTGATCCGGGACGGCGCGATGGTCGCGCGCAAGATGATGAACCTGTCGTCTTCGTTCGACCACCGCGTGATCGACGGCCAGGTGGCGGCGAAGTTCATCCAGGCCATCCGCGGCTACCTGGAAACCCCGGCCACCATCTTCGTGGAGTAAAAGCGCATGGAGACCATCAACACCACCCTCCTGATCATCGGCGGCGGCCCCGGCGGCTACGTGGCCGGCATCCGCGCCGGCCAACTGGGCGTGCCGACCGTGCTGGTCGAAGGCGCGGCCCCGGGCGGCACCTGCCTGAACATCGGCTGCATCCCCTCCAAGGCCCTGATCCATGCGGCCGACGAGTTCTGCAAGGCGCGCAGCTACGCCGCCGAGACTTCGCCGCTGGGCATCACGAGTAGCGAACCGCGCATCGACCTCGATCGCACGGTGGCCTGGAAGGACGGCATCGTCAAGAAACTCACCGGCGGCGTCGGCGCCCTGCTCAAGAAGAACGGGGTCAAGCTGGTACAAGGCTGGGCCACCATCCTGGACGGCAAGACGGTCGAGGTGAAGCCCGAAGGCGCCGGTGAAGCCACCGTACGCATCCGCTGCGAGCACATGCTGCTGGCCAGCGGATCGGAAGCGGTGGAACTGCCTTTCATGCCCTTCGGCGGACGCGTGATCTCGTCGACCGAGGCGTTGGCACCTAGCGAGATCCCGCAGCGCCTGGTCGTGGTCGGCGCGGGCTACATCGGCCTGGAGCTGGGCACAGCCTACAGGAAACTGGGAGCGCAAGTGACAGTCGTCGAAGCCGCCGACCGCATCCTGCCGGCCTACGACGCGGACCTGGTGAAACCGGTTGCCGCCTCGCTGGCGCGCCTGGGCGTGGAACTGCGCCTGGGCACCTCGGTGATGGGCATGATTGATAACGGCGAGCGGGTGCGCGTGCGCGACGCCTCCGGCGTGGAGTCGCTGCTGGAAGCGGACCGGGTGCTGGTCGCCGTCGGCCGCAAGCCGCGTACGACTGGCTGGGGCCTGGAAAACCTGATGCTCGACATGGACGGTCGCGCGGTCAAGGTCGACGACGGGTGCCGCACCTCGATGCGCAATGTCTGGGCCATCGGCGACCTGGTAGGCGAGCCGATGCTGGCCCACCGCGCCATGGCGCAGGGCGAGATGGTGGCCGAGATCGTGTCCGGCAAGCGCCGCCACTTTGCCCCGGCGGCGATTCCGGCGGTGTGCTACACCGATCCCGAGATCGTGGTGGCGGGCATGTCGCCGGCGGACGCGGACAAGGCCGGCATCGAAATCGTGACCGCCAACTTCCCCTTCAGCGCCAACGGCCGCGCCATGACCATCGAGAGCACGGACGGTTTCGTGCGCGTGGTGGCGCGCAAGAGCGACCACCGCATCATCGGCTGGCAGGCCGTGGGTGGCGCCGTGGGCGAACTGGCGGCCGGCTTCACCCAGTCGATCGAGCTGGGCGCACAGCTGGAAGACGTGGCCGGGACCATCCACGCCCACCCGACGCTGGGCGAGGCGGTGCAGGAAGCCGCGCTGCGCGCACTGGGCCACGCTCTGCACATCTGAAGCCTTGCGGGCTTGATGAGACCGCCCTTCGGGGCGGTTTTTTTTGGTCTCGCCACCGTAAAATCTTTGCCTTTTTGGCGAAATCGGCAAACGAGATATGCATATATTGTTACATCTGCAAACAATATTTGCAATTTTGTGCCTAGTGCAAGGAATGTCCCTGATGCAATAATCGCACCGCGCTCGGGAATGAGCCCCAGCGCCCGACAAACAAGAAAGGCATCAACATGTTCAAGAAAATCGCAGCCGCTACCGCCCTCGTCCTCGTATCGTCGGCCGCCTTCGCCGCCCAACCGAACACCTTCTATGCCGGCGCCGATGTCGGCCGCACCAAGATCGACGACATCCGCGACCACGACACCAGCGTCGGCGCCTTCGTCGGTTACAACTTCCACCAGAACTTCGCGGTCGAAGGCGGCTACCGCCGCCTGGCCGACGATGACTACCGCTCGGGCGCCCTGAAAGCCAGCGCCAAGGTCGACCAGCTGCACCTGTCGGTGATCGGCAGCCTGCCGGTGAGCGAAAGCGTCAGCGTCTACGGCCGCCTGGGCGTGAACCGCCTGGAAGCCAAGGCCAGCATCGACAACTGGAGCTACAAGGATTCGACCACCAAGGCGCTGTACGGCGTCGGCGCGAGCTACGCCTTCAGCCCGGCCGTGTCGGCCCGCGTCGAAGTGCAGAAACCGGCCAGCGACGCGACCAACGTGAGCGCCGGCGTGGCCTTCCAGTTCTAAGCAGGTCTTCGCTCTACGAAAAAGCCCGGTCCATCCGGGCTTTTCGCGTTTACGTGCATTCACTAAATGAAACAGACGTTATACTTCCGGCATCTTCAACCACCTCTTCCTGACATGCATCTGCTCTCCTCCTCGCCTACGCGCGGCCTGATCGCCCTCGCCTTCGCCCTGCCCGTCGTCCTCGCCGCCTGCGGCAAGCGCGAACCCGCCCAGGCGCCGCAAGCGCCCGCCCCTGAAACCGCAGCGCCCGCAGCGCCGGCAGAGAAGGTACCGGACCTGGCGCATTACGCTCCCGTCGTCCAGTACGCCTACCTCGCCTACTTCGGCCGCCCGGCGGACGCCGCCGGACTCGAGTATTGGGGCAAGCAGCTGCAGGCCGCCAGGGCGCCGACCGACCCGGCCGCGCTGGCCACCGAGTACGGCGCCAACGCCGGCGTGCGCGCGGTGCTGGATGCGTTTGCCAACAGCGACGAAGCCAGGCTGCTGTATCCGGGCTCCACGCGCGAATTCGTGGCCGCCGTCTACCGCAACCTGTTCCAGCGCGATGCCGACAAGGCCGGCCTGGACTACTGGACCGGGGCGATCGACAAGGGCGTCATCACGCGCTCCCAGGCGGCGCTGTCGATCATGAACGGCGCCCAGCACAAGGACCCGGGCACCCTGCGCAGCAAGCTGGCGGTGGCGGACGCCTTTACCCGCATCCTGGGCGAGCGTCCCGAAGCGGCGGCCGATTACAAAGGCGAAGCCGACAACAAGCTGGCGCGCGCCATGATGGCCAAGGTGAACGGCGCGACCGAGGTCGCCGCATTCGACGCCCAGATGCGCGAGACCATCGCGCAGATGGCCAAGGCGCAATAAACGACCCGGCCCCATGCGGAACGCGTAATCTGTTCCGCATGACGCGCGGACCGCGCCGCGAGCGAACTGTGCCGTTATACTGTCGCCAACATTCCAACCGGACGACGCCATGAACGATCATCGCTTCCTGCCGGCCCGCGCGGCCCTGGTTCTCCCGCTCGCCCTGTCGGCCCTGCTGGCCGGCTGCGGCGCCAACGAGCCCGCCACCGCCACCGCCACCGGCGCGCCGGCGCGCAGCGCGGCCGAGGTCATGCGCTGTTGAGTCATTCGGGGTCTCGCATGCATGCTTCCCGTATTGCCTCGGCTTACGACCTGCTGGCGGAGCGTTGGCTGGACGCGCGATTCAACCAGGTCAATGGCATCGAACAACACCGCCGGGCGCTGGCCTTCCTGGCCGGCGGCGAGGATGCGGATGCCTGGGCGCTCAATGTCGGTTGCGGTTGCAATACCCGTTTCAATCCACTCATGCGTGCACACGGGCTGCGGATCGAGGGCATCGATATCTCCGCGCGCATGCTGGCGTTCGCCGGGGCGGCGGATCCGGACGTCGTTTTGCAGCATGCCGATGCGGTGACGTGGCAGCCGCAACGGCAGTACCGTTTTATCACGGCGTGGGACAGTATCTGGCATGTCCCGCTGGCGGAACAGCCCGCCCTGCTGCGCAAGCTCATGCACGCGCTGACGCCGGGAGGGGTTTTCGTCTTCTCGTGCGGCGGCCTGGACGCGCCTGCCGAGCACGTCGATACCTACATGGGCCCGGAGGTCTACTACGGCAGCCTCGGCATACCCGGCCTGCTCGACGCGATCGCCGAAGCCAACTGCCTGTGCCGGCACCTGGAATTCGATCAATACCCGCAAATGCACCTCTACATCATCGTCCAGCGAGCGTCCTGAGAATGCACTCGCGCAGGCGATGTCCGTTCAACCCTCAGCTTCCGGTGAGCCAGATGTTCAAATCCCTTTTAAGCCGCGCACTCGCTGCGGTCCTGCTTGCCGCTACCCTGCAGGCTGGCGCCCAGGAACTTCTTCTGCCCAATCCGCAATGGCGCACCTGGGACGCGGAGCACGGCGGCCCTGCGCTGTGGAAGTCGAGCCTGAAGGGCTATGTGGCCGAGCAGATGTGCGATGCGGCGCCAGCGGCGTCCTGCGCCGTGCAGCTGAGCGCAACGACGTCGCGCGCAACCGGACAGTTTGGCGCGTTCTACCACGACCTGCCGGCCGCTGCGGCGAGAGGCCAGGCGGTGACGCTGTCCGGAAGGATTCGCACCCAGGCGGTACAAGATGGCTGGGCCGGTCTGTTGCTGAGCGTAAGAGCGGGAGGGAAGTCAGCCGCTTACAAGACCTCCGGCGAAGACGGGGCGCGCGGAGACACGGGATGGCGCGAATTGCGCATCGTCGTGCCGGTCGCGCCGGATGCGGAGACCGTACGGGTTGGCGCCATGATGACAGGAACCGGCAGCGCCTGGTTCTCCGACCTGAAACTGGTGGTGGGCGCGGAAAGCAAAACGGCGCCTGCCGGTCTTGGGGAGATGCAGGGTCCGCCACGGCCGCGGTCGCCGCAGCCTTTGCTGGCAGACGGCGAACTGGCCTTGCCGGCGGCGGCCGTGCCGACTGTTCTGCCGGCCTGGCGCCGCGACGTGCTTGCGCGTCGCCATCCGATCCGCTCCCTGTCCAGCGACGACTTTTCCGATCTCGCCTTTTTCAAGCCTCTGCTGGGGGACCGGCGCCTCGTTCAACTAGGCGAGAGCAGCCACGGCATCGCCGAATTCAATTTGATGAAAGTCCGGCTGATCAAATACCTTCATGAAAAGCTGGGCTTCGACGTGATTGCGTTCGAAAGTTCGATGACGGACTGTGACGCGGCAGGAGAAACGGCTGCGCAGGCAAGTCCGGAGAGAACCATGCGCAGTTGCGTGTTCGGCATTTGGCACACCGACGAGGTCTTGAGCCTGTTCGAATATCTACGCGAGACGCAAGCTACCGCACGTCCGCTGCGCCTGACCGGCTTCGACAACCAGCCGAGCGGCAGCCCAGGCGCAACCGGCGGCCGATTCCGCACCATGCTCGAGATCCTCGATCCGGCCGCTGTGCCTGCCCTGCTGCAGCAGGAAGCCGCACTAATGAAGATCAACAAGGAAAATGCCGACGGCTTGCGCGCGTATTACACGGGCCTGCTGCAGACCCTGGAGCAGAACCGTGCACGCCTGCAGGAACGATTGACGGATCATCCAACCTGGGTCGACCTCGCCATCCAGGAAGCGCATTCGCGGATCGCCTTCGTCCGCATGCGGGGTCTGCCGATGGCGCAAGGGATACCGGTACGGGATCGCGCGATGGCGGACAATCTGGATTTCGTTCTCGACAGACTGTATCCGAAGCAAAAAGTGATCGTGTGGGCCCACAACGGGCACATCGCCCACGCGCCCGAGCGGGCCGGAAGCTTCAAACCGATGGGCGCCTGGCTTGCCGAGCGGCGCCGTTCCGAGCTGTACACGCTGGGCCTGTACATGGGTCGCGGCGCCGGGGCCACGAACAACCGTCGTATCTACGACATCCTGCCACCCGCAGCGGAATCCTTCGAGGCGATCCTCGCCAACGGCGGCTACAAAATGAGCCTGGTTGATTTCTCGCGCCCGCCGGACAATCCGGACGCCGCGTGGCTGCACACCAGCCTGGCAGCGCGCTCGTGGGGGACCAATCCCGTGCAACTGGTGCCGGCAAACAGCTATGACGGCGTGCTCTACATCGACACCGTGACGCCGCCGCGGTATCGCTAGCCGTTCCAGCAATGGGTGTCCTGCTTCCACCCGAGCGCCTGTCATTGGCTTGTGCTTTGGGGTCGTCCCGCGCGGCAGCGTTGTCCCGGTCTCCGCGACTGTTACTGTCGGAGAAATCCGAAGCGCATACATCGTGCCAGCCATGGGCGAGAATTGCTACGAATAATGAATAACATGCGCAGATGCTACCTGTTTTTGCCACTCGTAACGAGTTGCATGATAAGTGGCTCCGCCAGCGCTCTCCAACCCTGCCGCAGAGACGACGATTACGTGGGCGCTGTCGACAGGATCATCGATCGCGCCGTTGGGCGTCCGGCAGAGCTCGCGCTGTCCGTGTTCCCCTCTTTCCAGGCCGAGTACGGTGTGCGGGTGGTTGGAAACGAAGTCTATCTGGTGCAGCTGCGCCATCAGTTTGGGCAAGCAGTGTGGTGACCGATCGCCCGGGAAGCTATCGTCATGATTTCAATAAAGCGCGTGTCGGCACGTCTGTGCGTAAATCCCGCCTGGATCCTGGACTGGCATTGCGCATCCTGCGCAAGTTTGGCAACGCGCTTTCCGCGCCAAACGAAGCTGAGGGAAGCGGAAACGACGGCACTACATACCGCTTCGTCGTCGAAGACCTTGGGTGCAAAGAAGCCTGGTCACCCAAGCCCGCATCACGCAGCGGACAATTAGTCGAGTTGGCCGAACTTCTGGTGGCGCATGCCAAGCGATCGTCCCCGAAACGTGTGCGCTTGAGTGAGGAAAAAATGCTTCGCTTGCTCTCGGACGAGCGCTAGCCTGGCAGGAGCCGAACACGGTGCGCAGGTGAAACATGCGCCGCGTTACCCGGCATCGACCGACGATGCCATGCCATCATGGCAGGCGCAAGTCCAGTCCGAGCTTCGTCGCCAACAGGTAGGTGAGGAAGCCCAGGATCATGAGCGCCAGCACGAAGATGGCGGCCGCCTTGCCCGCGGCGCGCCGCAGTGCGCGACTTCCCATCTTCCCGTCCCTCTTTTTCGCTTGATCGTAATGCCATTTGACGGCGAAGAACATACCGATCGACAAGGCGACCACCTTGAAGGTACCGAAAACGTAGGGGAACCAGTCCATGATATTGACTATTCAGGCGATGCGCCGATTGCGGATGAGAGAAGGGAACCGTCAGCCGCTGCCATGCAAGGATGGTGTTGCTGCCCGTTCTGAAGCATTCTACTCAAAAGCAATGTCCATACATGGAGACAAAATGTCCCAGTTGAGAACCATGCAAGTGCGCACCGCCGGCGCCGAAGGAATTGCCGTCACGCCGGCGGCGGCATTTGCAAGCGGCAGCGCAGCTGTCGGATCTGCCGACGCAGCGGCTAGCACTGTTCAGTGCTGCGGTGGTGTGACTGGATGAGAAGCGCCAGGCTACCCGGCGAGCCGGCGCCGCCCCGCCGGCGCCGACAGCACGGTGCCGAGCCGCAGCGCGGAATCGACCACCCGCTCGATATCCGGCGCATAGCCATTGTCGATCCAGCGCAGCGCGATGTGGATCACGCCGCCCACGACGCCGGCCTGCAGCAGTTCGTCGTCGGGCGCGCCCGGCGGCGCCACGATGCGCGCGACCTCGCGCCCGATCGCGCGCAGCGCGGCGTCGAAGGCCAGGTCCACCGCCCGGCTGACGCCGCGGATCTCGACCAGGAACACGCGCGCCGACTGCGGCTCGCGCTGCAGCGCCGCGAAGTAGGCGTGCAGCATGGCGCGCGAGCGGGCGACCCTTCCGCGCCCGGCCTCGCGCGCCGCCTGGGTGATCTCGCCCAGCACCGAATACGTCACGGCATTGAAGGAATCGACCAGCAGCGCTTCGCTGTTGGGGAAGGATTCGTAGAAGTAGCGCTCGGTCAGGCCGGCCGCCTCGCACACCGCCTTGACGGTGGCCTGGTGGTAGCCGCGCTCGCCGTACACGGCAATGGCGGCGGCGACGAGACGCGCGCGGCGGTCGGCGCGCCGCTCGTCCTGGGACATCCCGCGGTAGGAGCGGGCAGTGGTGAGCTCTGCTGTCATATCGACATTCTACACAGAAACTTGTCACCAGAATTCTGACAATGTAGAGTGTCAGTATTAGCCCACCATCCGGCCAAGACGAGACACCATGCACCCACCCTCTTCCGCACCCGCCGACGGGCAGATGGACCCGCCGCTGGACGTCCTGATCGTCGGCGCCGGCCTGTCCGGCATCGGCGCCGCCACCGCGTTGCAGCAGGGCTGTCCGGGCAAGCGTTATGCCATCCTGGAAGCGCGCGCGGCCATCGGCGGCACCTGGGACCTGTTCCGCTATCCCGGCATCCGCTCGGATTCCGACATGTACACCCTGGGCTACGCCTTCCGCCCCTGGCTGGACGCCAAGGCGATCGCCGACGGCCCCGCCATCCTCGACTACGTGCGCAGCACCGCGCGCGAGCACGGCATCGAACGGCACATCCGCTACGGCCACAAGGTCGTGGGCGCCAGCTGGGACAGCCGCAGCGCGCTGTGGACGGTCGAGACGCGCCTGGCCGACGGCGAGCGCCGCACCCTGCGGGCGCGCTTTCTCTACCTGTGCAGCGGCTACTACAGCTACGACGAGGCCTATCGCCCGCGCTTCGAGGGCGAAGAGCACTACGCGGGCCGCATTGTGCAGCCCCAGTTCTGGCCCGAGGACCTCGACTACGAGGGCAAGCGCGTGGTGGTGGTCGGCAGCGGCGCCACCGCCGTCACCGTCGTCCCGGCCATGGCCGAGCGCGCAGGGCACGTGACCATGCTGCAGCGTTCCCCGACCTACGTGGTGGCGCGGCCGGCGCGCTACCGCTTCGCGCAGCGCATGCAGCGCCTGTTCCCGCAGCAGCTGGCTTACTTCCTGACGCGCTGGCGCGTGATCGGCGAGAGCATGTTCCTGTACTGGCTGGCGCGCACCAAGCCCGAGCTGGTCAAGCAGAAGATCGTCGACATGGCCGGCCACCAGCTCGGTTCGCGTGAGGCCGCCGCCGCCCACTTCACCCCCAGCTACAAGCCCTGGGACCAGCGCGTGTGCGTGGTGCCGGACGGCGACCTGTTCGAGGCGATCCGCGCCGGTCGCGCCTCGGTCGTCACCGACCACATCGAGCGCTTCACGCAACACGGCCTCGAGCTGCGCTCCGGCCAGGAGCTCGCCGCGGACGTGGTGGTGATGGCCACCGGCCTGACCCTCAAGCTGTTCGGGGGCGCGACGCTCACCGTGAACGGGCGCGTGATCGACCCCAGCCGCGCCATGTCCTACAAGGGCATGATGCTCAGCGGCGTGCCGAACTGCGCGCTCGCCTTCGGCTACACGAATGCCTCCTGGACCCTGAAGGCCGACCTCACCGCAAGCTGGGTGTGCCGCCTGCTGCGCCACATGGATGCGCGCGGCCAGGCCATCGCGGTGGCCCACCGCGACCCGGAGGTGCCGGAGGCGCCCTTCCTCGACTTCAATTCCGGCTACGTGGAACGGGCGCGCCACCTGCTGCCCAAGCAGGGCGCGCGCAAGCCCTGGCAGGTCTACCAGAACTACCTGCGCGACCTCTTGACCATCCGTCTGGGCCGCATCGACGACGGCGTACTGCGCTTCGGCGCCCCGGGAGAACTGCCATGAAACTCGCCAATCGCGTCGCCGTCGTCACCGGCGCCGGGGGCGGCATCGGCCGCGCCACCGCGCTGTCCCTCGCCCGCCGCGGCTGCCACCTGGCCCTGGCCGACATCGACGGCGCGCTTGTTGCCGAAACCGCGGAACAAGCGCGCGCCCTGGGCGTGCGCGCCTCGCACCACCGGTTGGATGTGGCCGACCGCGCCGCCGTGCGCGCGTTCCCAAGCGAGGTGCTGGGCGTGCACGGACGGGTCGACCTTGTCGTCAACAATGCCGGCGTCGCCCTCGGCGGCACCTTCGAACAGATCGCCGAGGACGACTTCGACTGGCTCATGGAGATCAACTTCCACGGCGTGGTGCGCATGACGCGCGCGTTCCTGCCGCTGCTGCACGCCGGCGATGACGCCAGGATCGTGAACGTCTCGAGCATCTACGGTATCATCTCGCCGCCCGGCCAGAGCGCCTATTCGGCCAGCAAGTTCGCGGTGCGCGGTTTCAGCAACGCGCTGCGCCACGAGCTCGAGGGCAGCAAGGTGGCGGTCAGCGTCGTGCATCCGGGCGGCGTGGCCACCGCGATCGCCCGCAACGCGCGCGTGCCGGCAACGGCGCCCAGCCACGAGATCGAACGCGGGCGCGCGATCGCCCAGCGCCTGCTGCGCATGGCGCCGGAGCAGGCCGGCGAGATCATCGTGCGCGGCATCGAGCGCCGCCAGGCGCGCATCCTGGTCGGCGGCGATGCGAAATTCGTGGCGCTGCTCGAGCGCCTCAGCCCAGTCCGTTACTGGACACTGTTAAGGAAAGCGACCGGTCGATGATCACCTTGCTCTATGTATTCGGCGCCCTGGCGCTGCTCCTGACCCTGCTGGCCATCGTCAGCCGGCGCACCGCGCGCCGCATCGACGCCTTCCTGCCGCCCACCGGCAGCTTCGTCGAGGTCGATGGCATGCGGCTGCACGTGCGCGACGAGGGCGGCGGCCCGGCACTGCTCCTGATCCACGGCCTGGGCGGCCAGATGGCGCACTTCAACTACGGCGCCGTGCGCGAGCTGGCGCAGCGCTACCGCGTGGTGGCGGTGGACCGCCCAGGCTCCGGCCATTCGACCCGCCCCGCCGGCACCCCGGCCGACCTGGCGACCCAAGCGCGCGCCATCGCGCTCCTGATCGAACGCCTGGGCCTGGAGCGCCCGACCGTGGTCGGCCATTCGCTGGGCGGGGCCATCGCCCTCACGCTCGCGCTGAACCATCCGCAACGGGTCGGCGCCCTGGCGCTGGTCGCGCCGCTGACCCATGCGCCGGAAGGCGTGCCGTCGGCCTTCCGCGCGCTCACCATCGAGACGCCCTGGCTGCGGCGCCTGTTCGCCGCCACCCTTGCCGTCCCGCTCAGCATTGTCGCCAGCAAGGGCGTGCTGGCCCAGGTGTTCGGACCGGAAGCCGTGCCGCGCGACTTCCCGACCCGCGGCGGCGGCCTGCTCAGCCTCCGGCCGACGCAATTCCTCGCCAGCTCGGCCGACCTGCAGGCCCTGCCCGGCCACATGCCGGGCCTGGCGGCGCGCTACGCCGAACTGGCCGGACTCGGGGTGCCGCTGCATATCCTGTTCGGCCGCGACGACGCCATCCTCGACTGGCGCGCCAACGGCCAGGCGCTGACCGACAAAGTGCCGGGCGCGCGCCTGGAACTGGTCGAGGGCGGCCACATGCTGCCGGTGACCCAGCCGGAGCGCACCGCGCGCTTCGTCGAAGAAGTCGTACAGACGCGCGTGCGGCCGGCAAGCTGACCGGAAAACGAGATGGAGATCATCCGCACCCCGCGCCTGGTCCTGCGTACCTGGAAGGACATCGAGGTCGAGACCCTCCTGCGCCTGAACGACGATCCGCGCGTGACCGAATTCGTGCCCGGCCCGTTGACCCTGGCGCAGGCGCAAGGCTTTATCGAGGCCCGGCAGGCGCTCCAGGCAAAAAGGGGCGCCTGCTATTTCGCCGCCACCTTGGTGGACACGGGAGAATTCGCCGGTTTCGTGGGCCTCAAGCGGCACGACGGTAGTTTGCCGTTCGCTTAGGACTCGCGCTTTGCCGTGCCCTGGTCGTACTGGTCGTCGTCGGTCTGGTCGCTCGGCATGGCCGGGCCGCCCTGGCGCGCCTCCTGGCCGGACTGTCGGTTGTCCTGCCGGCTGGATTGCCGGTTGATCCCTTCCATCCCGGTCTGGATCGTGCCGCCCTGGCTGCCGCCCTGGAAGGCCTGGTCGGCTTCCTGCCGGGTGGTGTCGCCCGCGAGCAGGTCGTCGGAGCGGCTGGCCGACTGTTGGCTGCCGCGTTCTCCGTTCTCGCTGCCCATGGAACCGATGTCACCGGTGCCGCCCACGCCCACGCTGGCGGCGCTGCCGGTGCCGTCGTGGGTGGTCTGGTGATAGTTGCGTCCTTTGGCGTCCTTGCCTTCGCTCTGCATCGACATGCTGGCCTCCTGGTTGGAATGACCTGGCCATCATAGCCTCGAGCGGGCCGCGCGCGAATAGTCCGCACGCCAAGGCGGTTGTAGGAGCGCGTCCGACCCGGTTCAGGCTACCACGGCCGGGCGGCCCAGCACCCGCATCAGGCTTTGCAGGTCATAGGGTTTGCGCAGCACCACCGCATCCGGCCAGTTCGCCACCTCCCCGTTGCCAGTAGCAAACACGATGCGCACCCCGGGCGCGTTGCTGCGCGCCTGGGCCGCCAGCGCGTCGCCCGACATGCCCGGCAGCTGCACGTCAGTGATCAGGACGTCGGTGCCGGGCGTGATCAATGGCAGCGCGGTCTCGGCGTCGGGCGCCGACTGCACCCGGTGGCCCAGGTGTTGGAGCAGGGCCGCGGTGTTGGCGCGGATGTCCGCCTCGTCCTCGACCAGCACGATTGTCAGCGGCGCGTCGCCCGGCTGCTGAACCGGCGCTTCCTGTTCCGAACGCGGCTTGCGCTTGTCCAGCACCTGGCGGATGCGCCGCGCCAGCCGTTCGCGGGTGTACGGCTTGCCCAGCAGCTCCACGCCGGGGTCGAGGCGGCCGCCGTGCACGATGGCGTTTTCGGTATAACCCGAGGTGAACAGCACCGCCAGGTTGGGCAGGCGCTCGCGCGCCATCCGCGCCAGGTCCGGGCTGCGCAGGGTGCCGGGCATGACCACGTCGGTAAACAGCACGTCGATCGGCACGCCACTGTCGATCACGGCCAGCGCGCTGGCGGCGTCCGGCGCCTTGAGCACCCGGTAGCCCAGGCCGCCGAGCATCTCGACCACGGTGGCGCGCACCGCTTCGTCGTCTTCCGCCACCAGGATGGTCTCGGTGCCGCCGACCGCCTGTTGCGGCTCGACCGGTCCGATCGGCTCTTCCAGCGCGGTGGAGCGCGGCATGTAGAGCTTGACCGTGGTGCCGCGTCCGATCTCGCTGTAGATCTTGACGTGGCCGCCCGACTGCTTGACGAAGCCGTACACCATCGACAGCCCAAGGCCCGTGCCCTTGCCTTCTTCCTTGGTCGAATAGAAGGGTTCGAAGGCGCGCGCCGCCACTTCCGGCGGCATGCCGCAGCCGGTGTCGCTCACCGCCAGCATGACGTACTGGCCCGGGATCACGTCGCCGTGGGAGCGGCAGTACAGGTCGTCAAGCACGGCGTTGGTGGCTTCGATCGTCATGCGTCCGCGCCCTTCCATCGCGTCGCGCGCGTTGATGGCCAGGTTCAGCAGCGCGTTCTCGACCTGGGCCACGTCCACCGCCGTGTTCCACAGGCCGCCCGAGATCACCATCTCGATCTCGATCTCCTCGCCCAGCGAGCGGCGCAGCATGTCTTCCATGTTGGCGATCAGGCGGCCGATCTTGATCACCTTCGGCTCGAGCGGCTGGCGGCGGCCGAAGGCCAGCAGGTAGCTGGCCAGCTTGGCGCCCTTGTCCACCGCCGAACGCGCGTTCTCGATCCAGCGCGCCGGGTCGCCCGCATTCGGCAGGTGGCGGGCCTCGCGCGCCACGCCGGACATCTGCAGCAGCTGCAGGTTGCCCGAGATGATCTGCAGCAGGTTGTTGAAGTCGTGCGCCACGCCGCCGGTCAGCTTGCCGATGGTCTCCATTTTCTGCGACTGTTGCAGCGCCAGTTCCGTGCGGCGGATCGCATCCTGCTGCTCGCGCTCGGCCGTGATGTCGCGTCCGATGGCGTGCACGTAGCGCGCATCCGCCGCGGCGGTCCAGGACAACAGGCACCAGGTGCCGTCCTTGCGCCGGTAGCGGTTCTCGAACTTGTAGACATAAGTGCCGCGGGCCAGCGCCGCCATCTGGGCGACGGTGGCGTTGCGGTCTTCGGGGTGCACGAAGTCAAGGAAGTTCTTGCCGAGGAAATCGGTCTCGCTCCAGCCCAGCAGCGCGCCGAAGGCGGGACTGACCGCCTCGACCCGGCCGTCGAAGCCGCACACCAGCAGGATGTCCTTGGACAGCCGCCACATGCGGTCGCGCTCGGCCGTGCGCAGCGCCACCTGGCCCTGCAGGTCGTCGTTGAGGGCCGCATAGCGCTGCGCCGTGGTCTTCTGTTCCTCGATGTCGGTATTGGTGCCGATCCAGCCTTCCACCATCCCGCTCTCGGCGCGCAGCGGCACCGCGCGGTTCAGGTGCCAGCGGTAGATGCCGTCGTGGCGGCGCAGCCGCACCTCGGCCTCGAACACCATGCCGGTGGCGACCGCCTCGGTCCAGCGGGTGCGCACGGCGTGCAGGTCGCCCGGATGCACCATCCTTCCCCAGCCGTCGCCGACCAGGTCCTGGTGGCGGCAGCCGCTGTACTCATGGATCTTCTCGTTGAACCAGTCGAGCTGGCCGCGCGCGTCGGCCGACCACACCTGGTTCGGCATCGCCTGGGCAAAGGTGCGAAAGCGCGCCTCGCTCTTGCGCAGTTCCTGCTCGGCGCGCACGCGCTCGGTCACGTCGTTGCCCTGCACGAAGATGCCGATGACCCGGCCGTCCTCGCCGCGCACCGGCTGGAACACGAAGTCGAGGTAGTGCTGGCGGCTCGCACCGCCGGCGCCCGTCAGCCAGATCTCGGTCGCTTCGCCGGTATATGGCCGGCCGCTCGCATACACGCGGTCGAGCAGCGCGACGAAACCCTGGGCCTCGGCCTCGGGCAGCACCTCGCCCACGCGGCGGCCGATGATGTCGGCGCGCTCGACCAGGCCGAGATAGGCTCCGTTGACCAGCTCATAGCGGTGCTCGGGGCCGGTGAGCATGGCCATGAAACCGGGCGCCTGGGCGAACATGGCGCGCAAGCGCTCATGCTCGCCGGCCAGGTAGCGCTGGGCGCGCACCTTGTCGGTGGTCTCGATGACCAGGGCCAGCACGCCGGCGATGCGGCCGTCCTCGGCGACGATCGGCGAATAGTCGAGGTTGAGCCAGACCTTCTCGGCTGGGCCGTGGCGGTTGAGCATCACCTCGGCATCCTGGTAGGACAGGGTGCCGCCGGCGAGGCAGACCCGCATCACGTTGTCGTTGAATTCCGCTTCGTCCGGCCAGCTGGTGCGAACCGGCACGCCCAGCTGCTGCGGGTGGCGCTCGGCCGCGATGCGGGCGTAGCCCTCGTTGTAGATCATGATGCCCTCCTCGCCCCACATGGTAACCATGGGGACCGGGGAGCGCAGGATCAGCTCGACCGTGTTACGGAGCACCGGCGGCCAGCCGGCGATCGGCCCGAGGCGGGTGGTGCTCCAGTCGAATTCATCGATGAGCTTGCCGAGGGGGCCTGCGCCGGAAGCGAAGGACCGGGGTGCTGCGACTGCCGGATGCGCCATGCTGGATCGGGTTTATTTGTAGATGTGCAATTGTAATATCTGCGGACCAGCATGGAAACACGAATGTGTCATGTCATTACGCAGTTCGTACACAACAGTTTCATTTTTGCAATGTACAATCCCGTCATGACAGCACCGAATGCCCTCCCCCGCGAACCTTCCATGACGCCGGCGCCGCCGGCATTCAGTGCGCTGGTGGTCTTCGCCGATCCATCACTGCACCGCAGCCGCATCAGCCGCCGCGTGGCCGAGGCGGTCGCGCGCCTGCCCGGGGTACAGGTGCAGGACCTGTACCAGCTCTATCCGGACTTCTACATCGACGTGCGGCGCGAGCGCGCGCTGCTGAAAGCAGCGCCATTGGTGGTGTTCGTGTTCCAGCTGGCCTGGTACGCGATGCCGGCCCTGCTCAAGGAATGGTTCGACACCGTGTTCAAGCCCGAGTGGATGGCGCACGAAGGCCGGCCCGGGCGCCTGCAAGGCAAGTCGGCCTGGGCCGCGGTGGCCTGTCCCGGCAACGAGCCCGGATATGGCGCCGGCGTCCACGCCCGCCCGCTCGAGGACTACCTGGCGCCGCTCGAGCAGAGCACGCGCGCCTGCGGCATGGACTGGCTGGCCCCGCACGTGTTCTACGGCGCCGCCGGCGCCAACCTCGCGGCCGACGCGGACTATGCGGCCGCGGCTGAACGCCATGCCGACGAACTGCGCCGGCTGCTGGCGCGCCACGCCGGCCTGGAAGCGGATATGGGAGACGGCCATGGAGCATAACCTCCTCATCAACGCCCTGGTCTACCTGCTGGCCGCCGTGATCGCCGTTCCGCTCGCGATCCGCCTGGGCCTGGGCGCCGTGCTCGGCTACCTGCTGGCGGGGATGGCGATCGGGCCCTGGGGCCTGGGCCTGATCCGCCAGGTCGAGGACATCCTGCACTTCTCCGAATTCGGCGTGGTGCTGTTGCTGTTCGTGATCGGCCTGGAACTCGAGCCGCGCCGCCTGTGGGCGCTGCGCCGCTCGATCTTCGGCTGGGGCACGGCCCAGGTGGCGGGCGTGACCGTCGTGCTGCTGCTGGGGGCATCGCTGGCCGGGGTGGGCTGGAAGACCGCGCTGATCGCCGCGCTCGGACTGTCGCTGTCCTCGACCGCGATCGCCCTCACCACCATGCAGGAGCGCAACCTGCTGCCGACGCCGGCCGGCCAGGCCGGCTTTTCGATCCTGCTGTTCCAGGACATCGCGGCGATCCCGATGATCGCCGTGGTCCCGCTGCTGGGGGTGTCGGATGCGCATCCGGACGGCGGCTGGGGCGCCGCGCTCAAGGCGGCGGCCGTGATCGGCGGCCTGGTGCTGGCCGGGCGCTTCCTGGTGCGCCCGCTGCTGCGCTTCATCGCCCGTACCGGCATGCGCGAGATCTTCACCGCCTTTGCCCTGCTCCTGGTAATCGCGATCTCGCTGCTGATGGCCTGGACCGGCATGTCGATGGCGCTGGGCGCCTTCATGGCCGGCGTGCTGCTGGCAGATTCCGAATACCGCCACGCGCTCGAGACCGACATCGAGCCCTTCAAGGGCCTGCTGCTCGGGCTGTTCTTCATCGCGGTCGGCATGTCGGTCGACTTCGGCGTGTTCCTGGCCCGGCCCTGGACCATCGTCGCCATGGCCCTGGCATTCCTGGTGCTGAAACTGGGTGTCCTGTGGTTGCTGGCCAGGCCCTTCGGCATGACCGGACGCCAGCGCCTGCTGTTCGCCTTCCTGCTCTCGCAGGGCGGGGAATTCGCCTTCGTCGTATTCGGCGCGGCGGCCACCGCGCGCGTATTCGACGCCGACACCGCCTCGATGCTGGTGGTCGTGGTGGCGCTGTCGATGATGGCCACGCCGCTGCTGTTGATGCTGTACGACCGCGTGCTCGAACCCCTGTGGCAGCGCCGGCGGCGGCGCGATCCCGACCGGATCGACGACAACGAACGGCACGTGATCATCGCCGGCTTCGGGCGCTTCGGCCAGATCGTCGGGCGCCTGCTGCACGCCAACCAGGTGCCGCTGACCATGCTCGACCACGACCCGGACCAGATCGACACCCTGCGCGACTTCGGCTTCAAGGTGTTTTATGGCGACGCGACCCGCACCGACCTCCTGCACGCGGCCGGCGCGGCGCACGCACGGGCGCTGGTGCTCGCGATCGACGGCATCGAGGACAGCCTCAAGCTGGCGGCCGCCGTGCGCGCCGAGTTCCCCGACCTGCCTATCCTCGCGCGCGCCCGCAACGTCACCCATTACTACCGGCTGCTCGACCTGGGCGTCACCGTGGTCGAACGCGAGACCTTCGAATCGGCCCTGATGCTGGGCCGGCGCACGCTCGAGCAGCTCGGCTACGGCGCCTATCTCGCGCGCCAGGCCGCGATGCGCTTTCGAGAGCACAACCTCAAGAGCGTGCTCGACGTCTACCCGTATTACAAGGACCGCAAGCGCTACGCCTCGATGGCGCGGCGGGCGCGCGAGGAACTGCATGCGATGTTCGAGCGCGACTTCGTCGCCATGCGGACCGACGAGGAGCCCGACCTCGACCGCGACGGCATTCCGGACCATCCGCGTGCCCAGAATCGCGAGCCTTAACGATGTGACGGGCGGGCGCCGGGCCGGAGATGCGGAAAGTTGACTATACAAGTGTCGTAAATCCGCGCTGACAAGTGTAATTGCCGAGCGGAAACGTATATACTCGCGGCATTCGGCCGGCGCCCTCGGGCGCCGCTTCCAGCCTGCCGCGGCCTCGTCCGCATTGCCCAGACTACCTTGGATATTTCGACTGCCTCGCCGGGCGGGCTCGCGCTGCTCGCCGAAGAGAACTCGGCCCTGATCGACAACGCGCTCGACCTCCTGATCGTGCTCGACGCCGAGGGCCGCATCCTGCGCGCCAACGCCGCCGTCCGCGCCCTGCTCGGCTATGCGCCGGAACAGGTGGTGGGCCGCCATTACAACGACCTGGTGCATCCGGAGCAGCATGCGGAAGCCCGCGACATCCAGGCCAGCCTGCAGAACCACTTCCCGGAACGGCCGGATATTCCCATGCGCGTGCGGCGCGCCGACGGCGCGACGATCCTGATGTCGATCGCGGCGCGCTGGTCCGCGCCGCACCAGCGCATCTTCCTGACCGCGCGCGACGTCACGACCCAGCAGCAGGCGCGCGCAGACCTGCTGCGCTCGGAAGCGGCGCTGAACAGCATGCTCGAGAGCATAGGCGATGCCTTCTTCGCCATCGACAGCGCCTGGCGCCTGACCTACGCCAACCAGAGGGCGGGCGACTTCGTCGGCGTCGACGCCGCCGCCGCGATCGGCCACCCGCTGCTCGAGATCGCGCCCGACCTGCTGCACTCGCCGTCGCTGGGGCACTACCGGCGCGCGATGGAGACGCGCCAGCCCGTCACCTTCGAGGAATTCTGGGAGCCGCGCCAGGTCTGGCTCGAAGTGCGGGTCTATCCCCACGCCGACGGCATCTCGGTCTACTTCCACGAGATCACCGCCAAGCGCGACGCCGAGCAGGCGCTGCGCAAGAGCGAGCAGCGCTTTCGCAACCTGTTCAACCACGCCGGCGACAGCCTCATGATCGTGGACGGCCAGCTGCGCATCGTGTCCGTCAACGACCGCGCCTGCGACCGCTTCGGCTACAGCCGCGACGAATTCCAGGGCATGCTCGCGAGCGATGTCAACTTCGGCTTGCCCGAGGGCCGCTTGCTGGTCGACGGCCTGCGCGCCGGGCAGTCGCAGCTGTTGCGCCTGGACAAGCGCTGCAAGGACGGCAGCACCTTTCCGGCCGAGGTGCAGATCTCGCGCTTCGATGACGAGGGCGAGGAATTCTTCCTGGCCGTGATCCGCGACCTGAGCGACCGCGCCGAGGCCGAACGCCAGCTGCGCGCCAGCGAGCAGCGCTTCCGCGAGGTGATCGAGATGACGCCGGCCGGCTACCTGCTGGGCGGCCGCGACGGCGTCCTGCAGGACGTCAATCCGGCGCTGTGCGCGCTGTCCGGCTATCCGCGCGAGATGCTGCTGTCCCTGCGCCTGGAAGACCTGTTCGTGTCCTTCCCGTTCGGCGCGCTGGACGACGGCACCGAAACCATGCAGGGCGTCGAAGCGGTGCTGCGGCATCGCCACGGCTACCACATCCACGTCCTGTTCAACGGCAGCATCAAGCGCGACGCCGAGGGCCGGGCGCTGTCGCTGACCGGCCTGATGACCGACATCACCGGAAGGAAGGCGGCCGAGACCCGGCTGCAGGAACTGGCCACCCACGATACCCTGACCGGCCTGCCCAACCGCGCGCTGCTGGGCGAGCGCGTGCAGCAGATGCTCGACGCCTGCCCGCCGGCCGCTTCGGTGGCGGTGATGTTCCTCGACCTCGACCGCTTCAAGGAAGTCAACGACTCCTTCGGCCACGAGATGGGCGACGTGCTGCTGTGCGAAGTGGCCGCGCGCCTGCGCCGGGTGATCCGACCGACCGACGTCATCGCGCGCCTGGGCGGCGACGAGTTCGTGGTGGCGGCCCACTGCGCCACCGGCCAGGCGGCCGCCGCGCGCATCGCCGACAAGCTGCTCGACGTGCTGACCGCGCCGATCCAGGTCGGCGGCATCGACGTCATCGTCGGCGCCTCGATCGGCATCAGCATGTACCCGCAGGATGCGCAGACCCGCGAGCTGCTGTTCCAGACCGCCGACACCGCGATGTACCGCGCCAAGAATGCGGGCCGCAACCGCTACCGCCTGTTCGAGCCGGAAATGACGGTCGCCACCCAGGTGCGCATGGCGCTCGAAGTGTCGCTGCGCCCGGCGCTGGCGCGCGGCGAATTCGAGCTGCACTACCAGCCGCGCTACGCCCTGGACGGCACGGAACTGGTGGGCATGGAGGCGCTGATCCGCTGGAACCATCCGCAGCGCGGCCAGGTCTCGCCCCAGCAGTTCATCGGCATCGCCGAGGAGACCGGCCTGATCGTCGAGATCGGGCGCTGGGTGCTGGAAGAAGCTTGCACCCGCACCCGCCAGCTGATCGACGAGCACGGGCGCAGCATCATGGTGTCGGTGAACGTCTCGGCGCGCCAGCTGGCCCAGGCCGGCTTTGCCGACGAGGTCCGGACCACGCTCGCCCGCAGCGGCCTGCCGCCCGCCTGCCTTGAGCTGGAACTGACCGAAAGCGCGCTGATCGAGGACATCGAGCGCACCGCCTCGATGCTGCGCGAACTCAAGCGACTCGGCATCAAGCTGGCGGTCGACGACTTCGGCACCGGTTATTCGGGCCTGGCCTACCTGCGCCGCTTCCCGATCGACATATTGAAACTCGACCGCTCGTTCGTGCTGCAGCAGGACGACAACGTGTCCACCTTCGACTTCGTCAAGGCCTTCGTCGACCTGGCGCATGCGCTGGGCATGTCGGTGGTCGCCGAAGGCGTCGAGACCGGCGAAGTGCTGGACTTCCTGCGCGCGGCGCGCTGCGACCAGGCCCAGGGCTACTACCTGGCGCGGCCGATGCCGCTGGCGCGCCTGCGCGCCCTGGTGGGCGGACTGGCGACGGCTTGAGCGCGGCTCAGGCCGGCAGCGCGGCCGCGTCCTGGCGCCGCGCCTCGCGCAGCAGGAAGACGAGCGCGCCCACGGGCAGGGACGCGGCGATCATCCAGGGCGCCCCCAGCTCGGCCATCGCACTGGCGCCGAACAGCTGGACCGACAGCGGCAGCAGGAACAGCTCGCCCGTGGTCCAGTTGACGGTGAGCTTGCCGAAACCCAGCAGGATGAACACGACCCACAGCCCTTTGCGGCGCAGGCCGCGCGTGCGGGCGCAGACCACCAGCGCGCACAGGCTCAGCGCGAGGCTCGCCAGCGCCCCCGCCAGCACCACGTACTGCGACGCGCCCTTGCCGGCCAGGCGGAAGGCGTGTTCCTGCTCGAGCGACTGCGTGCGCGGCGTGATGTGCAGGGCCGTGATACGGCGCTGGCCGCCCTGCTCCGCCAGCGCGACCTGGGCCAGCAGCCAGCCGTCGGCGAATGCGTATTCGATGGTGAAGGCGATCGAGGTGACGCCGTCCCGGTACTGCTTCTGCGCGCCGACGATCTGCACCGAGCGCGCCCGGCCCGCGGGAATCAGGGCGGCCATCCTCTCCAGTGCGGGACGCAGCCCGGGGCCGGCCAGGCTCGGATCCAGCGCCGCTTCGACCGCGGCGAAATCGCGCGCCTGCAGCCGCTCGACCTGGCCGCGGACATGGGCTTGTTGCTCGGCGCTCGCCAGCATGTCGACGAGCGCCTGGCGGTCGCACCCCGTGAGCAGCAGGCACAGGAACAGGAGAATGGCATGAAGCGCAGTCGGCATGGAGAGGTCTCGGTGGAAAACGATGGCGGAGCGGCCAGTGTAGGGGGCGGCCCGGGGCCTGGCAATGCGCGCGGCATAGTCCGTCGGTGCGGTCGATTTTTGCAATTGCAGATTACAATGCTGGATCGTGACACTTCGACAGTTATGCTGAAACAGATCGCTTTCCCTCGATATTCCCGCACCGACCTGCGCCCCAGCAGGGCCGCCCACGTTCTGGCGGCCGGCCTGCTGCTCGTCCTGTTCCTGCTCTCGCCGTACGCGCGCCCGGCGCCGCCGCCGGTACGGGTCGGCCTCGACGCCGAGTTCGGCCTCGACAACAGCATCTCGGCCCAGGCGGTCGAGCTCGGGATGCGCACGGCGATCGGCGAGATCAACCGCGCCGGCGGCGTGCTGGGCGGCAGGCCGCTCGAACTCGTCACGCGCGACCACCGTTCCATCCCGGCGCGCGGCATCCGCAACATCGAGGAGTTCGCACGCATGCCCGACCTGGTCGCGGTCTTCGGCGGCCGTTTCAGCCCGGTGATCATCGAAGAGCTGCCGACCCTGAAGGCGACCAAGACCCTGTTCATGGCGCCCTGGTCGTCGGCCGACGGGATCACCGACAACGGCATGCAGCCCAACTACGTCTACCGCCTGTCGCTGCGCGACAGCCTGGCCATGCCCAAGCTGCTCCAGACGGCGCGCAAGCGCGGCCTGCGCCGCATCGGGCTGCTGTTGACAAATACTTCCTGGGGCCGCAGCAACCTGGCCGCCGCCGAAGCCTTCGCGGCGCGCAACGAGGACATCAGGATCGTCAAGACGGCCTGGTACAACTGGCGTGACCAGAGCCTGGTGGCGCGCTATCAGGCGCTGCGCAGCGCCGGCGCCCAAACGGTCGTCCTGGTCGCCAACGACGACGAGGCCGCGGTGCTGGTGCGCGAAGTGGCCGCGCTGCCCCGAAGCGAACGGATCCCGATCCTCAGCCACTGGGGCGTGACCGGGGGCGAGTTCGTGCGCCAGGCCGGGCCCGCCCTGCAGCAGGTCGACTTTTCCGTGATCCAGACCTTTTCCTTCTTCAAGGCCGACCAGCAGCAGCTCGCGCGCTTCCTGAAAAGCGCTGCCCTGGTTTCGCCCGTGCGGCGGATCGAGGATATCCGCGGCCCGGTGGGCGTGGCCCACGCCTACGACCTGATGCACATCCTGGCGCGGGCGATCGACCTGGCCGGCTCTACCCGGCGCGCGGCGGTGCGCGACGCCCTCGAACGCGTGGGCCCCTACCGCGGCCTGATCAAGCGCTACGCGCCGCCGTTCACGCCGAACCGCCACGAAGCGCTGAGCGCGCGCGAACTGCTGATCGCACGCTACCGTGCCGACGGCGTGCTCGTGCCCACCGACGACCGATGAAGACCTGGACAACCCTGCGCAGCGGGAGCCTGACCCGGCGCTTCGCTTTCGCATCGGCGATCCTGGCCGCCGCCGCGGTCCTGCTGGCCGCCGCCGCCTCGTTCTGGCTGGTCGACCGCCAGCACGCCTCCGCGCTCGCGCTGCTGCAGCAGCGCGAAGTCGCGTTCAAGGCGCGCATGGTCAGCAACACCTTGAGCACCCTCGCCTCGCGCATGGACGAAGTGGCCGGCAGCCCGATCCTGGCGACCGCCCTGGTCGACAGCGCGGGCCGGGAAACCTACCTCGCCCCCTTCATCGGCGGGCTACGCCAGATCAACGGCATTCCGGTCCAGGTCCTGTTCACCGACTTCGAAGGCAAGGCGATCGCCGGCAACGGCCTGGAGCGCTTCGACGCGCCGCAACTGGCCTGGCTGCGCGCGCGCCTCGAAGACGGCGTGGAAACCGCGGCCATCTTCAACCAGGGCGACGATGCCGCGCTGGTCGGGGTCAGCATGCTGCGCTATTCGCGCACGAATACGCCGGAAGGGGCTCTGGTCTACAAGATCGACCTGCAGGACCTGCGTCCCGGTCCCACCTCCCGGTTCGGCTGGAAGGGACAGGCGGGCGCGCCGGATCAGGCGCACAGCGTGCAGACGCCGGTCCAGGTGCCGCCGCGCTTCGCGCACCTGGGCCTGAACCTGCGCGTGTCCACTTCCGAATTCGGCGAACTGCTGGCCGAGCCCTGGTCGCAGTACGCGCTGATCGGCGGCATCGCGGCCCTGCTCGCGCTGGGCGTGTTCCTGCTCGGCTCGCGCCTGTCGCTGGGCTTGACCCAGGACCTGCGCAAGCTCGAGCAGTTCGCCAGCCGCCTCGGCGAGGAAGGCATCGCCGACCAGCGCGCCGAGGTGACCGGGAGCAGCGAAACGATCACCCTGGCCCGCTCGATCAACCGGATGCTGGACCGCCTCCACAGCCAGCAGGAAGACCTGCAGCGCGAGCACCGGCGCAAGGACGAATTCCTGGCCATGCTGGCGCACGAGCTGCGCAACCCGCTGGCGCCGATCAGCACCGCCGCCCAGCTGCTGCGCATGCTGTTCGCGAACGAGCCGCGCATCCGCCAGACCAGCGAGGTCATCACCCGCCAGGTCACCCACATGACCCACCTGGTCGACGACTTGCTGGACGTCTCGCGCGTCACCCGCGGCCTGGTGACCATCCACCGCAGCGACGTCGAACTGGGCGCGGTGGTGCACGAGGCGGTCGAACAGGTCACCCCGGTCATCGACGCGCGGCGCCACCATCTGACGCTCGACCTGCCGGGCCGGCCCTTCATGCTGCGCGGCGACCGTACCCGCCTGATCCAGGTGGCGGCGAACCTGCTGAACAACGCGGCCAAGTACACGCCCGAAGGCGGCGAGCTGCGCGTGCGCCTGGGCGAGGAAAGCGGGCGCGCGGTCCTGCGGGTGGAGGACAACGGCATCGGCATCGCCCCGGACCTGCTGCCGGCCGTGTTCGACCTGTTCACCCAGGGCCAGCGCACGCCCGACCGCACCCAGGGCGGGCTCGGGCTGGGCCTGGCGCTGGTGCGCAAGCTGGTCGAACTGCACGGGGGCGCGGTCGAGGCGCATAGCCGGGGCCCTGGACTGGGAAGCACCTTCACGGTGCGCCTGCCGCTGCTGGCGGACGGCGCCGACGCGCCCCAGGCGCCGTCCATACCCGGACCCGCGCTCGCCACGCCCGCCGCGGCCGGCGCGCGCGTGCTGGTGGTCGACGACAACCTGGACGCCGCCGACACCCTCGCCATGCTGCTCGAGCACGCCGGGCACCAGGTGACGATCGAACACTCGCCGCAGGCCGCGCTCGACCGGGCGGAACACGAGCACTTCCGCTTCATCCTGCTCGACATCGGCCTGCCCGGCATGAGCGGGCATGAACTCGCGGCAAAGCTCAAGCGCATGCCGCGCAGCGCCGGCGCGGTCCTGATCGCGGTCAGCGGCTACGGCCAGGAAGAAGACCTCCGCCTGTCGCGCGAGGCCGGCTTCCTGGCCCACCTGGTCAAGCCGGTCCGGGGGGACGAGCTGATCGCCACCCTGGCCCGCGCGGAAAGCGCCGCCTGAAACCGAACCCATGGAGCATGCATGAAACCTGCGATCGCAGTGGTAGGAAACGTCTGGCCTGAGGCGGACCTGGACGCCCTGGCTGCCGAGTTCGAGTGCCATTTCCCCAGCCGCATGACGGCCGGCGAACGCGAAGCCTTCCATTCCGGGACAGCCGGGCGCTTGCGCGGCTTCCTCACTACCGGCACCATCGGCATCGACGCTGCCACGGCGCAGCGCTATCCGGCGCTGGAAATCGTCGCCGTCCACGGCGTCGGCGTCGACCCGGTCGACCTGCCTGCCCTGGCCGCGCGCGGCATCGTCGTCACCAACACGCCGGACGTGCTAACCGAGGACGTGGCCGACCTCGCCGTCGCCCTGCTGCTCACCGCGGCGCGCCGCCTGCCCTTCCTCGACCGTTATGTACGCGCCGGCCACTGGCTGGAGAAGCGCCCCTTGCTGCCGACCCGCAGCCTGCGCGGCAAGGTGGCCGGCATCTACGGCTACGGCCGCATCGGCCAGGCCGTCGCCAGCCGCCTGCGCGGCTTCGGCATGGCGATCCGCTACTACCAGAGAAGCAGCGGTCCGGAACCTGGGCTGCGCAGCGCTTCGCTGCTCGACCTGGCGCGGGAAAGCGACTACCTGGTCGCCTGCGCGCCGGGCGGGCCCGATACCCGCCACGCCATCGACGCGGCGGTGCTCGACGCCCTCGGTCCGGAAGGCACCCTGGTCAACATCGCACGCGGCAGCGTGGTCGACGAGGCCGCGCTGGTCGCGGCCTTGACCAGCGGCCGCCTGGGCACGGCGGCGCTCGACGTGTTCGAGGACGAACCGCAGGTGCCGCCCGCCCTCTTACTGCTCGACAACGTGGTGCTCAGTCCGCACGTCGGCAGCCTGACGGTGGAGGCGCGCCAGGCGATGCGCGAACTGTGCTTCGCCAACCTGCGCGCCCACTTCGCCGGCCAGCCGGTTCTCACGCCGGTACGCTGCTGAACCTGCCGGCGCGAGGCGCTTTCCGACTTACAGCACCAGCCCCGCCGGCGCCGGCTGGCGCGTGAAAGTCGGCCCGATGGTGGTGGGCCGGCCACCCACCCACTTGAGCGGATCGATGCACATGCGGCGCCCGGTCATGGCCGTGTCCCAGGCGTGGTAGACGATCCAGTCCTGGCTGCCGTCCGGCGAGGTGGTGAACGAGTTGTGCCCGGGTCCGATCACGTTGCCCGGCCGCGAGCGCATCAGGAGCGCTTCGTCGCTGCCCTCGGGCCGCACGAAGGGCCCGAGCGGGTGCTCGGCCACCACGTAGCTGACCCCGTAGTTCTCCTTTTCCCAGGCGCCCCCGCTGTAGAAACAGAAGTACTTGCCTTCGCGCCGCAGCACGAAGGCGCCCTCCACCGTGTGCCAGTCGTACACGGCGTCGTACATGGCGCGCTGCTTCTTGAACAGGTGCCAGTCCGCGTGCGGGCGCACCACCGTGCGCGGTTCGCCCGCCAGCCGGTCCATTGCCACCAGGCGGTCGACCACGATGCCGGTGCCGATGCGGTGGTCGTCCTCCAGCTCCAGGAAGTCGACGCAGTAGTACAGGTACCACTGGCCGTCGGCGTCGCGAAACGGATGGGCGTCGATCGAGAACGGCTGGTCCGGCACCAGGAGCACGCCCTGGTCGACGAAGGGACCGACCGGGTTGTCGGCCACCGCCACCCGCAGCTTGTGGGTCTTGCCCTCGAGGTCGCCGCGCGAATAATACATCCAGAACTTGCCTTCGCTGTAGGCGACTTCCGGCGCCCAGAAGTGGTCGCCCCCCGGCGTGGTGATGGCGTAGCCGGCGCGGTGCCAGTCCACCATGTCGTTCGACACCAGCACCGGGAAGCGCCCGCCGCCGGGACCGTCGGGGGCGGTGCCGTAGGCGTAGTAGCGCCCTTCGTGGCGCAGCACGAAGGGGTCGGCCATGATCTCCGGGTAGACCGGGTTGCAATAGGTCTTCAGCATCGGGACTCCATTACATTTGATAGCGCAGGCTCAGGCCGTAGGTCGTCGGCGTGTAGCGGATGTCGCGCGGACGGATCGGGTCGCCCAGGTAGCTCTCGTAGCGTTCCCTGGTCAGGTTGATCGCGTCGAAGTTGAGCGACAGCTTGGGCGTGAGCGCGTAGCCGATGCTCAGGTCGACGTAGGTCGAGGCCTTGACGATGCGGTCCTGGCCGAAGCGCGGCTCGGCGATCTGCTCCACGAACTTGCCGCGGCGGGTGGCCGCCAGGCGCCCGGTCCAGCCGCCGCGCTCGTACAGGAGCGCGAAGTTGTAGCTCTGGCGCGCCACGCCGACGATGTCGGTGGTGGTGTAGTTGCCGCTGTTGAGGCTGGTCCGGGTCTGGTTCTCGCCGTCGATCCAGGTATAGTTGAACTGCGCGCCCAGGCCGCTCCAGGCGCCCGGCAGGAAGTCGAAGAACTTCTGGATGCCGAATTCGGCGCCCTTGAGCTTGCCCTTGCCCGAGTTCTGCGGACGCGTCACGCGGTAGTTGACGCCGTTGATGGTCTCGTTCTGCTCGAAATTCTGCAGGTAGCCCTCGATGTCGCGGTGGAACAGCGCGATCTGGGCGAAGCCGTTGTCCTGGAAGTAGTACTCCAGGGTGGCATCCAGGTTCTTCGATTTGGTCGGCGCCAGCTCCGGATTGCCGGCCGCGCCGGTGCCGGGCGCGTTGACGGTCGGCGGAATCAGGGACAGGGCCGGGTTCAGCTGGGAGAATTCGGGCCGGGTGATGGTCTTGCCGTAGCTCAGGTGCGACTGGATGCGATCGGTCCAGTTGACCACCGCCGACACGTTGGGCAGGAAGTTGGTTTCGTCGCTATCCTCGCTGATCGGGGTCACCACGTCGCCGATGCGGCGGTTGCCTTCCAGCTTGCGGTCGACCTTCACCAGGCGCCCGCCGACGTTGCCGGTCATGCCGACCATGCCGAGATTCGCCTTCCAGCGCGCGCCCAGGTGCAGGGTAGCGGTGCGCTCGCGCTGCTCGAACAGGCGCATCGGGTCGTCCGCCACGCGCCCGGCCGGCTGGCCGTAGAAGGCGCGCACGGTATCGGCCTGGTAGATCAGGAAGTCGCGCGAGGGCGTGTACCAGGGTCCGCCGAGGCGGTCCAGTCCCGGGACCAGGGTCTGGAAGGTCGGTCCGAAGGCCGCCACCGGCGACGGCCGCACGGTGGTATTCGGCAGGTCGTTGGCGCGCTCGCCGCCGTGGAAGCTGACCTCGCGCGTCGACAGGCGGATGCCGCCGGTCAGCGCCGTGATAAAACCGTCGCCGCCCATGCGGTAGACGGCGTCGGTGCGGAACTGGGCCTGCTTGCCGCGCGACTCGCCCCAGTTCTGCACCATGCCGCGCAGGACGAACCCATTGAGATCGCGCAGCGCATTTGCGTTAGACGTCGGGGTGGTGATGGCGTTGTAGCCGCCGTGCTGGTCGCGTCCGGAGGCGTACACCGCCGAGCTGGCGCCCGGGATCTGCTGGTCGACGATCACGGTGTCGTTGATGAAGTCCGAGCGGGTGAAGGCCAGGTTGGTGTCCAGGGACAGCTGGCCGCTGCGGTACTTGTGGCCGAAGTTCAGGAAGTGGGTGTCGGTGCGCTCCTTGACGCCCCAGGTGCTGGTGGCGGTATAGGGGTCCCAATCGTAGATGCCCTTGAACTGGTTGCCCGGCACGTTGGCCGACAGGATCGGGCAGATCACGCCGTTCGGCGTGTTGCAGTAGGCCCCCTGGGGCGCCATCACGACGTTGGTCAGGCGCGGGCCCCAGGTGGCGATGTTCAGGATGTAGTCGACCTCGCTGCGGCCGCGGTAGCCGGTGCCCAGGTACTGGGCCGTGAATTCGTTGTTGGCGTCGATCTTCCACTGCACCGCCGCGTGCACGCTGCCGCGCTCGCGGTCGCCGGCATTGTAGATGCCGCCGATGTTCGGCAGTTCGCCGAGCACGTCGCCCGGACGCGCCGGCCGGATCGGGGCCGGGTCGTACAGGCGGGTGGCGGTGCCGTCCGGGCTGACCGAGTAGATGCCTTCGGGCCGGTCGACCCACTGCACCGGATAGGCCCAGTGGTCCTTGTTGTAGGCGACGTCGACCAGCACGCCGACCTCGCCGTGACGGGTGTTCCAGCGGTTGCTGAGCAACAGGCCCCCGCCCGGATTGGTTTTCTCCTTGCGCGCTTCGCTACCCTCGACGTAGTTGCGGCGCCCCTCGACGAAGCCGGTGACCGTGTAGCCCTTGAAGTCGAAGGGCGCGCGCAGGCGGATGTTGACGGCGCCGGCGATGCCGCCCTCGAACTGGTTGGCGGTGGCCGACTTGTACACGTCCAGGCCGGCGATCGACTGCACCGGCAGGTCCTGGTAGGACAGGCGGCGCCCGGTGCCGGTGAATATCTCGTTGCCTTCGATGGTGGTGGCGACGTCGGGCAGGCCGCGGATGATGACGGTGCTGGTCTCGCCACGGTCGCGCCCCACCTGCACGCCGGCGATGCGCTGCAGGGCGTCGCCGGCGGCGCGGTCCGGGAACTTGCCGATGTCGTCGGCGTTGATCGAGTCGACCACTTGCTCGCTATCGCGCTTGATCTGCTCGGCCGAGCGGATGCTGCTGCGGATGCCGCTCACGGTGACGGTGGCGATGCCGCCGCCGGCAGGGCTGGGGGCGGTGCCCGCCTCAGGCGCATTCTGCTGTACCGATTCGCGGGCGCCGCTCTCGGCGGTCGGCTGGGACGCCTGCCCGGATTGCCCGGACTGGTCCTGGCCGCCGGTATTCGGGGCGGTGGTCGTCGACTGGGCGGCGGCGAAGCCGATGTGGGCGCACAGCAGCATCACTGCCGCGCAGACGGGCCGGACTTGCAAGGTTCGCATCGAGGTCTCCTGAAAAAACGGGGCGGTGCCCGCCTCAAGACGGGCCCGCCGATTCTTGGAATCGGTATCGGTCAAAAAAATTAGTAATAATTTATGACCAATATGAAAAAAGCTATCCGAAATCGCGCCATGGTGGCGCACTCAAGAAACCAGCAAGAAACTCAGATTCTGGCGACCGAATCGCGCTCCACCAGAGGGCAATCCATCTTCATGCTGGTGCGCCGGGACACCCCGCCGCCCACTTGAAGGATCAAACTTTCTGTCGCCCACTGTCCCATTTCGTAGTTTGGTAACAACACTGTGGTCAAGGGAGGCTGGGTGTAACGGGCAATGTCCTGGTCGTCGTAGCCGACCACCGAGACCTGGCCCGGGATGTCGAGGCCGCGCTCGCGCACCGCCTCCATGGCGCCCACCGCCATCAGGTCGTTGGCGCAGAACAGGGCCGTGGGCGGCTGCGGCAGTGCCAGCAGGGTCCGGGCGTGCTCGTGGCCGCTGCTGACCTGCCAGTCGCCCTCGCGCACCAGCGCCGGGTCGAACGGGATGTCGCGCGAGGACAGGGCCTGGCGGTAGCCCTTGAGGCGCTCGGCCGCGGCCTCGATCCAGCCCTCGCCGTTGATGAAGCCGATGCGGCGGTGGCCGGCGTCGAGCAGGTGCATGGTGGCCGCGTAGCCGCCCAGCACCTCGCTCGGCACCACCGAGGAGTACAGCCGGTCGCGCGCATGACAGTTGAGCAGCACGGTCGGCACTCCGGCCAGGCGCGCCGGCACGCTGACCGCGCGGGTGAAGATGGTGGCATAGACCACGCCCAGCAGGCCGGGATCGAGCAGCACCCGCCCCAGCAGCGCCTGCTCGTAGTCCGGGTCGTTGCGGGTGGCGTAGACTGACAGCAGGCAGTCGTGGCGCCAGGCGGCGTCGCGCGCGCCGTCGATGGTCTGCATCGCGTGCGGACTGGTCGAGAGTTCGTCGGTGAGGTAGACGATCAGGTTGCGCTCGTGACGCGGCGCCGCGTGTCCCGGCCGTTCGACCGGATAACCGATCTCGCGCGCGATGTGTAGCACCCGCTTCCGGGTCTCGCCCGACACCTTGGCGCCGCTCACATGGTTGAGCACCAGGGAGACCGTCGATTGCGACACGCCGGCCAGCTTGGCGATGTCGGTCATGGTGGGCCGCCGCGCGCGGCCCCTTTCGCTCACGGCCGGCGCGGCGCACGCGGCAGCGCGGCGCCGTCGGTATCAAACAGGTGGCCGTGCTCGGGATCGAAGGCCAGCACCACCGCTTCGCCACGGGCGGGACAAGGCCCGTCGGGACGGCACTTGAGGGACGCCATCTCGGGCACGCCGGCCACCTGCGCATAGACGATGGTGGCGTCGCCCAGGTATTCGACCAGGCCGACCGTAGCCGGTATGCCGGGGCTGCCGGCGGCGGCCACGCGCAAGTGTTCCGGACGCACCCCCAGGGTGACGGCCGCGCCGGGCGCGGCCCGTGAAGCGTCGGCCGCGACCGCGGCCACCGTGCCCCCCGCCAGGCGCACGTGGGCCGACGGCCCCTCTTCGCCCGCCAGCGTCCCGGGCAGGAAGTTCATGCGCGGCGAACCGAGAAAGCCGGCCACGAAGGCATTCGCCGGCCGCTCGTACAGCTCGAGCGGGGTGCCGGCCTGCTCGATGCGGCCGCCGTTGAACACCACGATCTTCTGGCCCAGGGTCATGGCCTCGACCTGGTCGTGGGTCACGTAGATCATGGTGGCGCCGAGTTCCCGGTGCAGGCGCGCCAGCTCGACCCGGGTCTGGCCGCGCAGGGCCGCATCCAGGTTCGAGAGCGGCTCGTCGAACAGGAACACCTCGGGCTTGCGCACGATGGCGCGCCCGATGGCCACGCGCTGGCGCTGCCCGCCCGACAGCGCCTTGGGCCGGCGCGCAAGCAAGTGGCCGATCTGCAGGATCTCGGCGGCGCGCGCCACCCGTTCCTCGATCTCGGCACGCGCCACCCCGGCCAGCTTGAGGGCGAAGCCCATGTTCTCGGCCACCGTCATGTGCGGGTACAGCGCATAGCTCTGGAACACCATCGCGATGCCGCGCTTGGCCGGCGCAACGTCGTTGCACAGCCTGCCGCCGATTTCGACCGTGCCGGCGCTGACGTCTTCCAGGCCGGCGACGATGCGCAGCAAGGTCGACTTGCCGCAGCCCGAAGGGCCGACGAGCACCACGAACTCGCCGTCGGCGATGTCGAGGTCGATGCCCTTGATGACGGGGTTGTCTTCGTACTGCTTGGTGATGCCCCGCAGGTGCACGGATGCCATGAATGCTTATCCTTTCAGTCCGGTGGCGGCCAGGAAGCCGTGCGTGACGCGCCGCTGGAACGCCACGTAGGCCAGGGCCACGGGCAGCGCGCCGATCAGGGCCGCCGCCATCAACTGGGCGTAGATCACGCCGAACGCGTCGTAGGTCTGGGTCAGGCCGAGCGGAATGGTCATCATGTCGTTCTCGGTGACGATGATGAAGGGCCACAGGAAGTTGTTCCAGGCGCTGATGAAGGTGACGATGGCCATCGCCCACACGATGTTGCCGGAAACCGGCAGGTAGACGTTCCACAGGATGCGCAGCGGCCCCGCGCCGTCCATGACGGCCGCTTCGCGAAAGTCGGCCGGGACCGTATCGAAAAACTGCTTGAACACATAGATCACCACCGGCGCCACCACCTGCGGCAGCACGATGCCGGCATAGCTGTTGATCAGGCCGAGCTGGTTCATGATCCGGAACAGCGGCACCAGCAAGGCCTCGAACGGCACCAGGAAGGCCAGCATGGTCAATGCGAACAGCAGGTTGCGCCCGCGGAAGCGCAGCTGCGAGAACGCATACGCGGCCGTGAGCGAGAGCGCCATCGTGGTCACGGTCACCAGCAAGGCGACCAGCGCGCTGTTGAACAGCCAGCGCCCCACCCGGCCGGCGCCCAGCACCTTGGCAAAAGCCTCCATTGTCCAGGTCTGCGGCAGCCAGTGGAACACGGCGGACACCGTCTCGTGCTCGGGCCGCAGCGCGGTGCTGACCGCCCACAGCAGCGGCGCCACCCACAGCAGGGCCAGCACCACGGCCGCCAGCGCGCCAACGACGCTCCATGCCAGGTTGGTGCGCGCCTTCATGCGCTCTTCCTCGCCAGCCAGCGCGAAAGCAGGCCCTGGGCCAGCGAGAGTGCGATCACGATCAGCACGAAGGCCATGGCGATGGCGGCCGCGTAGCCGGCGTCGCTCTGGGTGAACGCGGTCTCGTACATGTAGTGCAGGGTCATGCGGGTGGTATTGAAGGGGCCGCCGGTGGTCAGGATGTAGGTCTGGCCGAACACCTTCATGGAGGCGATCAGCTGCAGCACCAGCGCTAGCCCGACCACCGGGCGGATCGCCGGCCAGGTAATGGTGCGAAACAAGGTGAAGCCGCGCGCGCCGTCCAGCGCCGCGGCCTCGTACAGGTCGGCGGGAATGTTGCGCAGCCCGGCCAGGAACATCAGCATGTTGAAGCCGACGGTCCACCAGATGGTGGCGATCGCCACCACCGGCAGCGCCCAGTCGACGTCGGCCAGCCAGGCGCGCTGGGTACCCAGCAACTGGTTGACCACGCCGGTCGAAGGCTGCAGCATCCAGTCGGCGATCAGCGTCATCACCGAGATCGGCAGGATATAGGGCAGGAAGAACGCGCCCTGCAGCAGCGCCCCGGCGCGGGTGAAATGGTTGACCAGCAGGGCCATGAGCAGGCCCAGGGCGGTCAGCGGCGCCACGGTCAGCAGCGCGAAATAGAAGGTATTCCTGACGGCCGACCAGAACGAAGGGTCCTGGGCCAGGGTGATGTAGTTGCCCAGGCCGATGAAGCCGTTGGTGCGGGTCAGGCTGCTGTCCGTCAGGCTCATGTAGAAGGTTTCGAGCGTCGGCAGCAGAAAGAACAGGATGAAGGCGACCCCGAACGGCGCCAGCAGCATCAGCGCCGGCAGCGCTTCGCCGCGCCCCGCCCTGCCTCGATGATGGTCTGCCATCCGGGTCCTCCTAGTAGCGCGGCGCGCGCTTGCGCAGCAACAGCGCGGCCTCGGTTTCGAACATGCGCAGGGCCTGGCCGGGCCGAAGCTGGGACGACAGCGCGGCGGGCAGGTATTTCGAGGCCATCGCCTCCAGCGGGCCGGCGGCGCCCATGTACCAGGCATCCGGCGCATACACCACCTTGTTCGCCACGTCGGCGTACAGGCGGTTCGGCATGAGCGCCCGGGCGGCCGGCGACTCTGCCACCGGCCGGTAGGCCAGCACGTGGCCGCCTTCGGCCCAGATCAGCGAATGCTTGCTGGCGAAGGCGATGAAGCGCATCACCGCGCGCACTTTCTGCGGCGGCATCGGTTTGCCCTCGTTGGCGGGAATGGCGAAGGCATGCGAGTCGGCCCAGACGCTGTCGTTGGCATACATGCGCGGCATCGGCACGATGCCGTACTCGAAGCCGAGAGTGCCGTTGGCGGTCGCGCGCAGCATCTCCGGCACCTCCCACACGCCGTTGATCATGAACCCCGCGTTCCCGCCGATGAACTGGCTGGTGGAGGCCGGGTAATTCAGGCCGGCCTGCGCATAGCCCTTGGCGAACCAGCTGCTGATGCGCGCCAGCGAATCGACGCCTGCGGCGCCGTAGGCGAAGCGCCCGTTCTGGATCAGCGGGACCTTGCGCTGGGCCAGCATCGTCAGCCACAGGCGATAGACCGCATACGAACTCTGATTGCTCTCCATCGTCAGCCCCAAGCGCCCGGTCGCCTGGCGCACGGCGCGAAACGCTTCGGTCAGCGCATCGATGCCCTCGATGGGCTTCAGGTTGCCGCTCGTGTCGAGCAGGCCGGCCTTGCCGACCAGCCCCTTGTTGTAATACAGGACCAGCGGATGCAGGTCGAGCGGGATCGCGTAGGTGCGGCCGGCATGCTGGGACTTCTGCCACTGGCGCGGATAGAAGTCGGCCGGGTTCAGCCCCGCTTCGCGCAGCTCGGCGGGCGCGATCGGGCGCAGCACGCCGCCGCCGGCCAGGTTGGTCATGCGCGACAGGTGGACGGTGGCGATGTCGGGACCGGCCCCCACGACGGACGAGGTGATCAGCTTGGTGTAGAAGGGTTCGCCCCACTTGAGCGTGGTGCTGGTCACGCGCACCTCGCGCTGGCTGGCGTTGAACTTCTCGACCAGGGCCGCCATGCGCGCGCCGTCGCCGCCGCTGAGCAGGGTCCACATCCGCACCTCGACCTGCGCGTGGGCGAACGTGGGCGCGTACAGCACCGCTGCAAGCACTGCGCCGGCGAGGCGCACCGTGGTTGGGGTCAAGCCTGTCTCCTGGGTCGATTCTCGTGGTTCGCCACGTCTTTATCATTAATACTAGCAAATAATTATTAATGGGGGCTGTCCTGCAGGCATCGAAGCATGGCGGGTACAATCCTTCCTTTGCCCGGGTGGTCGAGATGTGGATCGGAGTGCTGTGCGGCCTGCTGGCCGGTGCGATGTGGGGGCTGGTGTTCATCGCACCGGAGGTGCTAGCCGCGTTCTCGCCGCTGGAACTGGCGGTGGGCCGCTATCTGGCCTACGGCGCGATGGCCTTCGTCCTGCTGCTGCCGCGCCTGAAGCACCTGGTCGCCACCCTGGCCGCGGCCGACTACCTGGCCCTGCTGCGTCACGCCCTGGCCGGCAACATCGTCTACTACATGCTGCTCGCCACGGGCGTGAAATACGCCGGCGTGGCGCCCACCTCCCTGATCATCGGCATGTTGCCGGTGGTGGTCACCCTGCTGGGCCGCCACGACCACGGCGCCGTGCCGCTGCGCCGCCTGGCGCTGCCGCTGCTGCTGGTGGCAACGGGGATCGCTAGCATCAATGTCGACAGCTTCCTGCATGCGAAGCCGGACGCCGGCAGCGGATCGACCCTGCTGGGCGTGGCCTGCGCCGCCGGCGCCCTGCTGTGCTGGAGCTGGTATGCGCTCGACAACGCGCGCTACCTGAAACGCAACCCGCAGTTCTCCAGCACCCAGTGGTCGGCCCTGTACGGCCTGGCGACCGGGGTGATCGCGTTGCTGCTCGGCGTACTCGCCTGGGCCACCGGTGTTGCCGGCGCCGCCGGTCCCGGCCGCGACTGGACCCTATTCTGGGCCTGCAACGGCCTGGTCGCGCTGGGCGCCTCAGTAATCGGCAACGGCCTGTGGAACGTGGCCAGCCGGCGCGTGCCGGTCACGCTCTCCGGCCAGCTGATCCTGTTCGAGACCCTGTTCGCCCTGCTGTACGGCCTCCTGTACCGCGGCCAGGGGCCGCGTCCGCTGGAGCTGGCGGCGATCGTCCTGCTCGTGGCCGGCGTGACCTGGTCGATGCACGCCCATGCGGCCCTGGAGCCCGCCTCAACGGCCGAGGGGGACGACCCTGACTTCGTCGAAGGTGACGGCGTGGCCGGCGCCGCCCATCGCCACCAGTCCTAGCTTGGCGTTTGCACCCAAGCGGTGGGTCCAGGTACCGCCCTGGACCCAGCCCTTGCCGTCCTGGTTCGACCAGGCGGTGTAGCGCTCTTCCGCGCCGGAGCGGCGGATGTCGATGCGCAGGCCGGTCCATTCGCCCGGCGTGCCGACCACGGTATTGCCATAGCGCGGGTAGCCGCGTTCCACCGGCGCCAGCTCCTTTCCGAACTCCACCTGGCGCAGGCCGTCGTGGGCCAGCTCCACCAGCTTGACGTAGTTGTCGTCGTCGCGCATGACGACCAGGCCCGCCTGCACCGGCTGCGCGCAGCAGTCCAGCGGCGCGTCGAGCCGGATCCGGGTCTCGATGCGCAGGTCCCCCGGCGGCAGGCTGGCGGCCAGCACCGCGGCGCTGTTGGTGTCCACGTGCAGGTCGGTCGCCTGGGTGGACAGGCGCAGGCCGGGCTGTCCGCTGGCCCAGCTGCCGGCCGCTTGCGGCCGGATCCACTGCCAGCGCGCGCCCAGCGCCGGGGTGTCGAAGCGCTCGATCCAGTGCGGCGCTTGCGCGAACGGGGAATGACGGAACCCGACGCGCCGCGTCCCCGATCTCTGTTTCAGCGCCGGGCCTTGTTGCGCCGTGTCGGTCGGGCCGCCGCCGCCCGCGATCAGCGGCCAATCATCCTCCCAGTCGATGCGGTCGAGCAGCAGCGGGCGCCGGGTCAGCTTGTCTTCGACGCTGAAATAGCCCTGGTTGCGGTCGACTGCGTGGTACAGGGTCCACCACTGGCCGCTTGGATCCTGGAACACCGTGTTGTGGCCGGCGCCGACCCAGCGGTTGCCGTTCTGCGCCAGCACCGGCGTGCCGCCCACGCGCGCGGCGGCCATGTCGTTGCCGTGGCGGTCGAGGAACGGCCCTTCGGGCGTGGCAGCCCTGCCGACGTACAGCGCGTAGCCGGTCAGCGGGCCGCGGCAGCAGTCGGTGCTCGAGGCGAACAGGTACCAGTACTTGCCGCGCCGGACGACCTCGGCGCCCTCGTAGCGGTTGGCGGCGCCGACCCGCACCGGGTCGCCTTCCACCCGCAGGCCGTCCTTCGACAGGCGCTGCACGTAGATGCCGCCGCCATAGCTGCCGTAGTAGAGGAAGCGGTCGCCCTGGGCGTCTTCGACCACGTCGGGGTCGAAGGTCCAGTGGAAGTCGCAGCCGGCGCCGGCGCGGCGCGGTGCCACCACCAGGTGCTCGGCGGCCTGCCACGGCCCGGCCGGGGAAGCGCTGGTCGCAACCGCGATGCCGCTATCCGCTTCGCAGCCTTTCTCCGGACTGTGCCGGTCAGCGACGTCGGTGACGGTGAAGTAAAGGTAATAGCTGCCGTTCTGGTACACGGGCTCCGGCGCCCACAGGCCGGCCTTGGGTCCGGCCAGCCCCGCAGGACGCTGGTCGAACGCATCGCGCACGAAGTACCAGTTCACCAGGTCCACCGAGCGGAACACCGGCATAAGGTGAAATCTCCAGCTCGCGCCGTCGCGCTCCCTCTTGTCGAGGGGGTCCATGGTGCAGTACAGGTACCAGACCGTCGGGCTCGAGGTGCGGTCGCGCAGCAGCGACGGGTCGGCGCAGCTTTCGGCCAGGCTGCCGTCGGCCAGGCGCAGCGGGAGCGGGTTGGTGTAGGTGGCGCCGGCGGCCGGCGTGGCCTGCCAGGCGCCGGCCGAGGCGGTCCAGGCCAGCAGTGCGGCCGCCGTCCAGGTGCGCGGGGATGGGTTCATGCGGTCTCCTCGTGTGCGCCGCAGCGATGGTCGGGCGCGATTGTTGTTGCCAGAAAATATGCCAAATGGGGGTAGCGCGGCGCACGCATTACCCTTGCCGGCCCCGCGAGGAGGGCGAAATGTTGTAGCGAAGTGATATTTTCGTTCAATTATTTTTGTAGGACTATTGCCCATATTCACTACCTGATAGACTGCCGCTCGTGCATCCCGCACTGCAAAAAAGCATGCAAACAACAGAATAAATGGGGTGCCGCCCGTGTCCGGGCGTGAATAAAAAAAGAACCAGGGAGTAGTTTGTCATGAAAGCAAAGCAGGCCCGTCCAGCATTGTCGGTGCTGGCCGTCGCAGTAGCGGGTATCGCCTGGGGCTTGGCCCCGGCCGCACAGGCGCAGGAAGCGCCGGCAGTACAGGCAGCCCCGGAGCAGAGCAACGCCGTCCCCGAAGTCGTCGTCACCGCCCAGCGCACCAGCGCGCCGGCCTCGCGCACCCCGGTCGCCATGAGCGTGATCCAGGGCGAACAGTTGCGCGAACTGGGCACCGACAACCCGGCCTCGCTGGGTCCGCGCCTGCCCGGCGTCCACATCGACCAGGCCTTCTCGGGCCTGCGCGTGACCATCCGCGGCATCAGCAACAACGACACCACCGACAAGGGCGACCCGTCGGCCGCCTTCATGCTCGACGGCGTCTACATCGCACGCCCGGCCGGGCAGACCGCCAACTTCCTCGACGTCGACCGCATCGAAGTCCTGCGCGGCCCCCAGGGCACCCTGTACGGCCGCAACACAACGGCCGGCCTGGTCAACGTGATCTCGAACGCGCCCACCGCCCAGCTGGAAGGCCGGGTTGCGCTGGAAGCCGGCACCTGGGGCAACCGCAAGGTCGAAGGCGTGATCAACGTCCCGGTGAACGATGCGCTGGCACTGCGCGCGGCCGTCAGCGCGCGCAAGCAGGACCCGTTCCTGGAGAACGGCCAGGGCACGCCCTTCCGTCCAGGCATGGACCGCGACGACCGCGATGCGCGCCTGAGTGCGAAACTGGGCATGGGCCGTGACGCCAGCCTGCTGCTGCGCTACGACCACAGCGAAGTCACCGACAACAACGACCGCTTCGTCCCCGACTCGAACTTCTACACCGGCGTCGCCAGCGGCGCGCCGGCCTGGAAACCGGGCAGCACCGACGCCCGCCTGACCATGGGTTTCCGCCCGGCGAACATCGCCCCGGTGCAGGGCGCCCAGGATCGCCGCGCGCGCGGCCTCTCCGCGGACCTGAGCTGGAATCTCGGCCCGGCCACCGTCTACTACCTGGGCTCGCACCGCGAACTCGACCAGCAAATGGTCAACAACTACTACTACCGCGTCGCGCCCACGGTGGCGCTGGGGGTGATCAACAACTACAGCGGCGCCAACACCCAGGATTCGCACGAGCTGCGCCTGGCCACCAACGGCAGCGGCCCGCTGAGCGCCCAGGGCGGCCTGTACTACTTCAGCGAAGAATCCGAGACCAGCTACGCCTTCCAGGGCCTGCGTGCGGTCGGCCTGCCGCCGTACTACGCATTCCCGCTGGTGACCGAGGCGCGCAGCCGCGCCGTGTTCGGCCAGCTGACCTGGCGCATGCGCGACGACCTGCGCCTGACCGCCGGCGCGCGCGGCACGCTCGACCACAAGTGGCGGGTGGGCTCGACCGACTTCCAGCAGGGCCCCGTGTTCAACCCGGCCACCGACCGCCGCCTGCTGAACGCGGCCGACCTGTCCACCGCGCGTACCACCTGGCGCCTGGGCGCGGAATTCGACCTCCTGCCTTCCACCCTGGCCTGGCTCAGCCTGGCCACCGGCTACAAGGCCGGCGCCTTCAACGACGGCTGCATCGCCGGCACCAGCGCCCTCGGCATTCCCTGCCCGGCCGCCGCCGCCGTCACGCCGGAATTCCTGTACTACCAGCCGGAGCAGCTGCGCGCCTGGGAAGCCGGCATCAAGTCGCGCCTGCTCGGCGGGCGCCTGACGGTGAACGCCGCCGCCTTCGATTACGACTACACCAACCTGCAGCTGACCGGAAACGCCATCGTGGCCGGCGCGCCGCGCCTCCTGACGCGCAACGCCGGCCGGGCCAGGAGCCGCGGCCTCGAGCTCGACGGCGAGCTGCGCATCGGCAGCGGCGGGCGCCTGAGCTATGCGATGACCCTGCTCGATGCCCACTACGCCAGCTACATGGTCACGCCCACCGTGTCCTGGGCCGGGCGCAAGCTCGACCGCGCGCCGAGTCACGTGTTCTCCCTCGGCTACCAGCAGCGCATGGCGGTCGCCGGCGGCCAGCTGACCGGCGGCGTTTACATCCGCGCCAGCGGCGAGTACCAGCTGGCGGTGCCTAGCCAGCTGCTGTCCTACCGCGTGCCCTCGCACACCAGCAGCGACGCCACCCTGGCCTGGGCGCCGGAGGGCGCCCGCTGGAGCCTCTTGGCACGGGTGCGCAACATCGAGGACAAGGTGCGGCCGTCGATCATCGACAGCTTCGGCATGACCACCCCAACCACTCCCCGCACGGCCGACCTGCGCCTGGACGTGCGTTTCTGAGGACTGCGCCGGGCCCGCGCAAGCGCGCCCGTTTTTTTCGACGATCCGATGCAGCAGGAGGCTCCAATGAAGCGCGATGCGATGCACCCGATTTCCTCCGGCATCCCGCCGACCCGGCAGGCCGACCCGCCCGCCGACGACGCGGTCGCGCGCATGCTGGGCGGCGCCGACGGCCCGCACGCGATGGCGGCGCGCGTCGCGGCCATCAACCGCGAGCTGGCGCGCTGGGAAAGCAACGGCGCCCTGGCCGGCTGGGAACCGGGACCGGATACCGAACCGCAGGTGGCCAGCGCGCTGGAGGACTACCTGGCGACCTGCCTCGGGCTGCCCGACTGGGCCGACCCGGATACAATCGCGCGCGCGGAACGCCTGTTCATGGACATGAGCATGCTGTCCTGCACCTTGCTGTTCTGCGCCAGCCTGCCCGAATGCTATGTGCTGCCCGACCTGTCCGCGGTGCTGCACGCGGCCGGCCAGCTCGAGCAGCACACCGACTACCGCATCCGCTCGACCGCCGCCATGATCTTCCCGGTCATGCTGCGCGGCGGCCTCACGACGCCCGAGGGCGGCGGCGTGGCGCAGGCGCTCAAGGTGCGCCTGATCCATGCCACCATCCGCCACCTGATCCTGCGCGGGGCGCCGCCGCGCGCATCGCTCGCTGAAACCGCGCCGCTGCCGCCGCTGAACGTGGCCGGCAACGGCATGTTCCACATGCTGTACGCCCACGGCTGGGACGTCGGCGCCGACGGCCTGCCCTGCAACCAGGAAGAGCTGGCCTATACCCTGCTCACCTTCCACTACGTGTTTCTGCGCGGCTTGCGCCGCCTCGGCCTGGGACTGGACCAGGCCGACGAAGAGGCCTACCTGCACGCCTGGAACGTGCTCGGCCACCTGCTTGGCATCGAACGGGAGCTGATGGCCTGGACCATGCTGGAGGCCGAGGCACGCTTTGCCGCGATCCAGGCGCACGGCCGCCTCGGTACCAGCAAGCCCGATCCCCGCCCTGCGCTGGCCGCGGCGCTGATGCGCGTCATGGCAGACCAGATTCCGCTGCGCCTCCTGAAACCCTTCCCGGTGCTGCTCACACGCCGCCTGGTCGGACGCGAGACCAGCGCCGACCTCGGAATCGACGCGCCGCAGCCCTTGGCATCAACCCTGCTGTTCGCGCTCGGCTTCGCGACCGTGCGCGCGCTCGACGCTGCGGTGCGCCGCTTCGTGCCGGGTTTCTCGATCACCCGCATGCTCACCCGCGTGGCCGGCTACCGGCTCGTGACGCGCTTCCTGATGGACCAGACCCGCCCGTTGCGCCTGCCCGAAGCGCTGCTGGGCGAGGTCGCCAAGACCCTCGCCGGCTGGCGGCGCGACCCGCAGGCGCCGCGCTGGCTCGGGCGCGTGGAAGCGCGCCTGGCCGGCCACCACGACACGCCCCACGACCGGACTCCCGCATGAGCCATCCGACCGATCTGCTGCGTCCCCCTCCGCCCGCACCCGCCCGTGCGAACAGCCGCCTGGCCGACGCCTGGCGCAAATTCCTGTTTCTCGCCGTCCCGGCGGTCATGATCGTGGTGCTGGTGCTGGCCGCGCACGGCGTGCGCGCCGCCGGCGCGGGGCCGCTCGCGCTCGAACGCGATACCGTCAGCATCGACGCCTGGTCCGCGCTCACGGTGCTGGTCGACGAAGGCGGCCGCCTCGATGCCGCCGGCGCGCTGGCCGCGCGCGAGCGCTACGCGGCGCCGGACACGTCCCACGGCGTCCTCAAGCTGATCCAGGATCCGCACTGGGTGCGCATTCCGCTGCGGGTCGCGGCCGACGCGCCGCGCGACTGGGTGGCGCAGATCGACTTCGGCATCCTCGACCAGGTCGAGTTCCACCTCGAACACCAAGGCCGGCTGCGCAAGCTCGCCACCAGCGGCCGGCGCCTGAGCGAGGAAGGTTCGCTCAAGGGCCGGGTGCCCGCGGTCCACCTCGACCTGCAGCCCGGCCAGGACTACACGCTGCTGGTGAAGGTGTTCGCCAAGGGCCCGCGCATCGCGCCGATCGGCATCATGCGGCCCGACGCCTACAACCGCGCCTCGGCCACCGAACAGATGCTGCAGGGCCTCCTGCTCGGCATTGCGCTCTGCCTGTTCGCCTACAGCCTGGGCCAGTGGATCACCCTGCGCGAACCCGTGTTCGGCAAGTACGCCATGTACGTCGGCGGCCTGACCGTGTACTCGCTGGTCTGGTTCGGCCTGGGCGAACAGTTCCTGTGGCGCGGCCATGAGTGGTTCAGCAAGCACGTGATGGGCATCTCCTCGCAGGTGGCCTCGGCCGGCGCCTACCTGTTCGTCGAGCAGATCCTGGCGCGGCCCGGCGTCGACCGGCGCTTCAGCCGCATGATGAAGGGCGGCGCGGGGCTTTGCCTGCTGGCCGGCCTGTCGTGGGGCCTGGGGCTGCTCGACCACCGCATCCTGATCGTGTTTACCATGACGATCGGCGCCGCGCCGATGTTCCTCGGCCTGCCCGGCGCCTGGCGCCGCATGCGCGCCGGCGACGAGATCGGCTTCTACTTCCTGTTCAGCTGGTTCTTCAGCGCCGGCGGCGCCGTGGTGCAGGGCATGCTGGCCTCGGGCGCGGTGCCGGCCAATTTCTGGACCATGCACTCGCTGCAGCTGGGCGTGACCATCGACATGCTGCTGTTCATGCGCATCCTCGGCCTGCGCGGCAAGGCGGTGCAGGTGGCCATGCTGCGCGCCGAGGCCGAAGCGCGCATGAAGTCCGAATTCCTGGCCAACATGAGCCACGAGATCCGCACCCCGATGAACGCCATCATCGGCATGAGCCGGCTGGCCCTGATGGGCGACGCGCCGCCCAAGCTGCGCAACTACCTGAGCAAAATCCTGGGCGCCGGCGAGCACCTGCTCGGCCTGATCAACGACGTCCTCGACCACGCCAAGATGGAAGCGGGCAAGCTGGCCATCGAAGCGGTCTCCTTCGATCTCGACGAGATGCTCGAGCACCTGTCGAGCGTGACCAGCGTGAAGAGCGAGGCCAAGGGCGTGGAGCTGATCTTCCGGGTCGGGAGCGGAGTGCCGCAGCGCCTGGTGGGCGACCCGCTGCGCCTGGGACAGGTGCTGGTCAATTTGGCCGGCAACGCCGTCAAGTTCACCGAGCGCGGCGAGATCGTGGTCGCGGTCGAGGTGGTGGAAAGCGCGCCAGACCGCGTGGTCCTCGAGTTCTCGGTCAGCGACACCGGCATCGGCATGACGCAAGAGCAGATCGGCCGCCTGTTCCAGTCCTTCACCCAGGCCGACAGCTCGACCACCCGCAAGTACGGCGGCACGGGCCTGGGACTGTCGATCTCGCGCCAGCTGGTCGAGCTGATGGGCGGGCGCATTGCCGCCACCAGCACGCAGGGCGCCGGCAGCCGCTTCGCCTTCACCGTGCCGCTCGGCTGGGTCGCGGACGCCGCCGGCACGCCGCACTTGAGCAGCTTGCAGCATGTGCGCGCGCTGGTGGTCGACGACAGCGCCAGCGCGCGCGCCGCGCTGGCCGAGATGCTCGATACCCTGGGCGTGCAGGCCGATACCGCGGCCTCGGGCGAGGAATGCCTGGCGGCCCTTGGTGAGGCCAGGAGCGCGGGCAAGCCCTACGGAATCGTGCTGATGGACTATCTGATGCCGGAGCTGGACGGGGTCGAGACGATCCGCCGCATCCGCCGCTCCAGCGCCGCCGGCCCCGATGCGGCGCCGCCGGCGATCCTGATGGTCTCGGCCTGCAGCCGCGACGCCGTACTGGAACAGGAAGGCGAGCTGCCGGTCGAGGCCTTCCTGCACAAGCCGGTCGGTCCGGCCCTGCTGTACCACAGCGTGCTGCAGGCGCTGTATCCGCAGCTGGCCGCACTCGACCCACGGGCGGCCCCGCTGGCGCCGGCGATCGGCGCGCTGACCGAGCTGCCGCGCCTGGACGGCGCCCGCATCCTGCTGGCCGAGGACAATGCCAACAACCGCGAAGTGGCGCTCGACTTCATGGCCGCCGCCCGCATGCAGGTGGACGTCGCCTTCAACGGGGTCGAAGCCGTGCGCATGGCCAAGGAGGGCGACTACGACCTGGTGCTGATGGACATCCAGATGCCGGAGCTCGACGGACTGGACGCCGCGCGCGAGATCCTCCTCGAACCGCGCCTGCGCCAGCTGCCGATCGTGGCCATGACCGCGCACGCGCTGCCGAGCGACCGCGTCAAGAGCCTGGAAGCCGGCATGATCGACCACGTCACCAAGCCGATCGACCCCGACCTGCTGTTCTGCGCCCTGCTCAAGTGGATCGACCCGGCGCGCCTGGTTGGCCGGCCGCTACCGGCTGCCGCGCAGCCGGCACTGCGGGCCGAGGCGGACGCCGCGCCGGCCTTGCCCGCCATCCCCGGGGTCGACTGGCGCCGCGCGCTGGACAAGGTCGACGGCCAGCGCAGCCGCCTGGAAAAGCGCGCCAGCAGCTTCGTGCGCGAGTACGCCGACGCCCCGCGCATCCTGCGCGACGCGCTCGGCTCCAGCGACCACGCGCGCCTGCAGTCGCTCGCGCACAACCTGAAGTCGAGCGCGGCCTACGTCGGCGCCTTCGAGCTGTCGAGCGCCGCCCACCGCCTCGAGCAGGACCTGCGCAACGGCCAGGCCGAGCGCCTGGCGAGCCAGGTCCCGGGCTTGGTCAGCGCCGCCGAGACGGTGCTGGCGGCCCTGGCCCAGCTGGCCGCGGCGGCCCAGCCGCGCCAGGCCGACCCGGGGCAGCTGGCCGGCCTGATGCGGCGCCTGCGCGAGCACCTGCTGGCCGACGACGCGCGCGCCGAGGATGCGCTGTCGGAACTGGACGCGCTGCTGGCCGCGAGCGACCATGGCGGCCTGCTGGCGGAGCTGCGGCGCGCGGTGCAGGAACTCGAATACGCGGCCGCGCTGGCGCCGCTGGCGGCCCTGGCGGCCGCCCTGGAACTGGACATGGAGAGCCTGGCATGAATGGGGTGGAGATGCAGAAGGTGCTGGTCGCCGACGACGACGCGCTCAACCGCGACGTGCTGGGCGAACTGCTCAAGCCGGAATACACGGTGCTGCTGGCGAAGAACGGCGCCCAGACCCTGGAGCGCGCGGCGCGCCATCTTCCTGATCTGATCCTGCTGGATGTGATGATGCCGGACATGGACGGCTACGAGGTGCTGCGCCGCCTGCGCGCCGACCCGCTCACCGAACAGATCGCGGTGATCTTCATTTCCGGCCTGGACCGGCCGGAGGACGAGGCCAGCGGCCTCAAGATGGGCGCCTCGGACTACATCACCAAGCCCTTCAACCAGACCGTGGTGATGGCGCGCGTGGCGCTGCACCTGCAGGTGGTGCGCCAGCGCCGCATGCTGGAGCGGCTGGCCAACATCGACGGCCTGACCGAGCTGGCCAACCGCCGCCGCTTCGACGAGGTCTACGAACTGGAGTGGCAGCGCGCGCGCCGCGCCAAGCGGCCGCTGTCGCTGGCTCTGCTCGACATCGACGCCTTCAAGCAGTACAACGACCGCTACGGCCACCCCGCCGGCGACCGCGCCCTGCGCGCGGTGGCGCGCCTGGCCGCTGCCGCCATGCGCCGTCCGGCCGATTTGGCGGCGCGCTACGGCGGCGAGGAGCTGGTGCTGCTGCTGCCCGAGACCGGCGCCGAGGAGGCGCGCCAGGTGGTGTCGCAGCTGCGCGAGGCCGTCGCCGCCCTGACGATCCCGCACGAAGCCTCGAGCGTGGCCACGATGCTGACTGCCAGCGTCGGCGGCGCCACATCGGCGCCGGACAGCCTCGAAGCGGCGCCGGACCTGTTCGAAGCCGCCGACACCCAGCTCTACCGCGCAAAGCAGGCCGGCCGCAATTGCGTCGCCTGGCGCGATGCCTGAGGCGCCGGCGCATACCTTGATGACCTCCCCTTCTTTCGGTTCCGCCCGCTTATCAAGCCTGTCCGGCAGGCTGCTGGGCTGCCTCCTGTTGCTGCTGCTTGCCCTGCCCGCCGCTGCCGCCTCCCTGCAGCTGACGCGCAGCGCCGAGCGGATCGATGCCTGGCCCGCGGTAACGACCCTGCACGACCCTGCCGGCCGCCTCGATGCGGCCGCGGCGCTGGCGCGCGCGCCCGCATTCGCCGCGCCGCGCACGGCCCACGCCACCCTCGGTATGCAGCCTGGCACGACCTGGGTCCGCATTCCGGTCACGGTCGCCCCGGACGCTACGGGCGGCTGGGTGCTGCAGATCGACTTCGCCCTGCTCGACGAAGTCGACGTCTACCTGGCCGCCCCCCAGGGCCTGCGCCGGATCGCGACCCTCGGCCGCATGCAGCACCCGACCGGCGACAGCCTGCGCGGCCGCGTGCCGGGGACCGTGCTGCGGCTTGCGCCCGGCCAGGACTACACGGTGCTGCTGCGGGTCGCCACCACCGGCCCGAAGATCCTGCCGATCAGCTTCATGCAGCCGCAGGCCGTGCTCCCCGACGCCCTGGGCGAGCAGATCCTGCAGGGCCTGTTGCTGGGGCTGCGCATCACCCTGTTCCTGTACGCCGTCGGCCAGTGGCTGAGCCTGCGCGAACCGCTGTTCGGCAAGTACGCGCTGCTGGCCGGCGGCGTGACCGTGTACTCGGCCTGCTGGTTCGGCACCGCCGGCCAGTACCTGTGGCCGGGCAACGCCTGGCTGCTCGAGCATGGCGCCGGCATCGCTTCCATCATGTCCTCCTGCGGCGCCTACCTGTTCGTCGAGCAGTCGCTGGCGCGCCCGGGGCGCGATCGCCTGTTCAGCCGCCTGATGAAGACCCTGGCCGCGCTGTGCCTCGTGACGGCGCTCGGCTTCGGGCTCGGCCTGATCGGACATGGGGCGCTGGTGGCGATCGTCGGCACCCTGGGCGTGCTGCCGATGCTGCTCGGCCTGCCCGGCGCCTGGCGCCGCGCGCGCGCGGGCGACCCGGTGGGGACCTACTTCCTGATCGGCTGGGCGGTCGCCTTCGGCGCCGCGGTGGTCACGGCCCAGCTCATCAACGGAAAGCTGCCGGCCAACTTCTGGACCATGCACGCGCTGGTCTTCGGCAGCACCTTCGACATGCTGATCTTCATGCGCATCCTCGGCCTGCGCACCAAGGCGATGCAGACCGCGATGCTGCGCGCCGAAGCCAGCACCCGCATGAAGTCGGCGTTCCTGGCCAACATGAGCCACGAGATCCGCACCCCGCTCAATGCCATCATCGGCATGAGCCGCCTGGCCTTGAATCGCGAGCCGTCGCCGGTCCTGCGCAACTACCTGGACAAGATCCACGGCGCCGGCGAGCACCTGCTGGGCGTCATCAACGATATCCTCGACTTCTCGCGCATCGAGGCCGGCAAACTGCAGCTGGAGACCGTGCCCTTCGAGCTCGAGGAGACGCTGGCCCAGCTGGCCAACCTGCTCGACCTCAGGATGCAGTCCAGGCGCCTCGAACTGGTGTTCCGGGTGGGGCCTGGCGTGCCGCAGCGCCTGGTGGGCGACCCGCTGCGCCTGGGCCAGGTCCTGATCAACCTGACCGGCAACGCAGTGAAATTCACCGACCAGGGCGAGATCGTGGTGGCGGTCGAGGCGGTCGAGAACGCACATGGCCGCGTCACGCTGGTATTCTCGGTGACCGACACCGGCATCGGCATGACACAAGAGCAGGTGGGCCGCCTGTTCCAGTCGTTCACCCAGGCCGACAGCTCGACCACCCGCAAGTACGGCGGCACGGGCCTCGGCCTGTCGATCTCGCGCCAGCTGGTGGAACTGATGGGCGGGGCCATCACGGTCAGCAGCACGCCGGGCGCCGGCAGCTGCTTCAGCTTCACGCTGCCGCTGGGGGTGGCCGACGAGCAGCCGGGCGAGCGGGACCTGCCGCGCGCCGGGCTGCACGGCCTGCGCGCGCTGGTGGTCGACGACAGCGCCGCCGCGCGCGCGGCCCTGGTCGAGATGCTGGCAAGCCTGGGCGTGCATGCCGACAGCGTCGCCTCGGGCGAGGACGCGCTGGCGCGCATGGCGCAGGCGCTGGACGACGGCCGGCCCTACCGCTGCGTGCTGATGGATTACCTGATGCCGGGCCTGGACGGGGTCGAGACGATCCGCCGCATCCACGGGTCGGCGCTGGGCGAGGCCGCGCCGGCGATCCTGATGGTCTCGGCCTGCGCGCGCGATACCGTGATCGCGGAACAGGGCGCGCTGCCGGTCGACGCCTTCCTCCACAAGCCGGTGGCCCCGGCGCTGCTGTATCGCAGCCTGCTGCAAATCGTGCAGCCGCAGGCGCCGCAAGGCGGTACCCGGGCCGGCGCCCCGCCGCTACTGGATCTGCCGCGCCTGGACGGCGCGCGCATCCTGCTGGCCGAGGACAATGCCAACAACCGCGAGGTGGCGCTCGACTTCATGGCCGCCGCGCGCATGCAGGTGGACGTCGCCTTCAACGGCGCGGAAGCGGTGCGCATGGCGAAGGCGGGCGACTACGACCTGGTGCTGATGGACATCCAGATGCCGGAACTGGACGGCCTGAGCGCCGCGCGCGAATTGCGCGCCGACCCGCGCCTGCGCGGCCTGCCGATCGTGGCCATGACCGCGCACGCGCTGCCGAGCGACCGCGCGCTGAGCCGCCTGGCGGGCATGAACGACCATGTGACCAAGCCGATCGATCCCGACCTGCTGTTCTGCACCCTGCTGAAATGGATCGACCCGGATCGCCTGCACGGGCGCCCGCTGCCGGTCCCGGGCAGCCAGGCGGCGGTCCGGGAAGCGGCGGCGCCGTCGGTCGCGGCGGACCTGCCGGCCCTGCCCGGCATCGACTGGCGCCTGGCCCTGGACAGCGTGGACGGCAGCCGCGCGCGCCTGCAGAAGCGCGCCGGCAGTTTCATCCGCGAGTATGCGCAGGCCCCGGCCATCCTGCACGAGGCCCTGGAGGCCGGCGACTACCCGCGCCAGCAGTCGCTGGCGCACAACCTGAAGTCGAGCGCGGCCTACGTCGGCGCGCTCGAGCTGGCGACGCTGGCCGGCCGCCTCGAGACGGACCTGCGCGCCGGCCGGTTGGATACCATAGGGGTGCAGGTGCCGGCGCTGGCGGCGGCCGCCGAGACAGTGCTGGCGGGACTGGCGCGGGTGGCCGCCGTCGTCCTGCCGGGACCGGCGCAGGCGGACGCCTTGTCCGCCGTGATCGCGCGCCTGGACGCCTACCTGCGCAGCGACGATGCGCGCGCCGAGGACGCGCTGGCCCAGCTCGAAGCGCTCCTGGACGCGAGCCCGCAGGCAGGGCTGCTGGCCGCGCCGCTGACGGCGCTGCGGCGCGCCGTGTCCGACATCGAGTACGCCGCGGCGCTGGCGCCGTTGGCGACGATTTCCACCATCACCGCGCAGCCGGCCTAGCCTTTGCAGACGAGTCCGTAGCGGGTCGCTTCGCAGCCGCGCTTCATGCAGGCCGAAGCGTGGTAGCCGGCGGCACGGCACATGCGCAGGGTCTCGGCCAGATTGCTGTCGGCCGGGGGAGCGGCCGGCGCCGGGGCCGGCGCAGGCGCGGACGCCGGCGGCGTGGCCCAGGGCAGCGGCTCGGGCGTCGGCATCGGCCAGCGCGGCGGCGTGCGCTCCGGCGCGGCGGCGCGCGCGACGACCCGCTCGCGCGCCGGTTTGGCGGCGACCGGTTTCGCCTCGCTGCGTTTGGCAACCACGCGTTTCTCGGCCGCCGGCTTGCTCTCGGGGCGTGCACGCTTGGCCGGCGCGGCTGCGACCCGTCGCTCGGGGGCGCGTTTCACGACGGGCTTGTCGGCGGGCTTGTCGGCCGCCTTGACGACGGGCTTGTCGGCGGGCTTGTCGGCCGCCTTGACGACGGCCGGCGTGGCCGGTAACTGAATCGGCTGCGTCACAGGCGGCATGGCGGCCGCGACCGGCGCCGCCGCTTCAGGCGGAAGCAGGCGCAGCGGCGGCGGTTCCTCGGGCGCCGGTTCCGGCAGCGGCGCGGGCGCCGGCGGGAGCGCTGCAACCGGTTGCGCCGGCGGCGTATGGTCGGCCACCACCGCCAGGGTCGATTCCACCTGGTTGTCGCGGATGATCCCGACCAGCACGAATCCCAGGACCAGCGCCGTGGCCACGCCGGCGGTCCAGCCGAGCGCCTTGCGTCCCCAGCGTTCGGTCCACGTGGGCGTCGGCGGCTGCGAGGGCACCGACCAGTCGCGCTCGGGGCTGGAAAAGGAGGCGATCACGGGTTCGATCCGTGCATCCGGGCGTGGCGCCGGGACCACGGGCTCGGGTCGCCGCGGCGCAGTAGGCGGGACCGGCTTCGCTTGCGCCTGCGGCGTTGCCACGTGCGGCGGCTGCGGAGTCGGTGCGCGCTTGCGCCACACGCCGGCGCGCTGCGCTGGCGGCGCAGTCGGTGCGGGAACGTGCACGGGCGCGGCCGGCGCGGGACCGTGCACGGGCGCGGCCGGCGCCCGGGCGGCTTCCGGCGCCGGCGGCGGGACTGGGCTCGGGCGCGGCGGGGGCGGCGCCAGGCCGGCCTGGCTGTCGACGATATCTTCCAACAAACGGTTCTTCATGGGCGGGGCCTGCTTGCGAACAAGTCGAGTGTAGCCCAATCGGCGCCGTCCTGCGTGTCGCGGCGCGGCGCGCCTGCCACAGAAGCACGCGTGCCCGGACTCAGGCCTTGGCTGGGCGGTGGGTAATCATGCGGTAGAGGTACCAGGCCAGCAGGATCCCCAGGATGCCCTTGGAGACTGGGTCGACGTATTTCCCGACCTGTTCGAAGTTACTTTCAAGCACGAATCCGGCGCCAGTCAGGACGCCGGTCCACGCCAGCGAACCGATGGTCGAGAACAGCAGGAACTGCCCCAGCGACATGCGGGCCAGGCCTGCCGGCACGGAGATCAGGGTACGGATGGCGGGAATCAAGCGTCCGAACAGCACCACCGAGCGCCCGTGGCGATCGAACGCGCCGATGGCCTTGTCGATGTCTTCCGCCGTGACCGTCAGCCAGCGCGCGTGGCGGTCGGCAACCTCTTTCAGGCGTTCCTTGCCGTAGATGCGCGCCGCGTAGTACCAGGGCAAGGCGCCCGCGATCGAGCCGGCGGTGCCGGCGACCAGCACGCCGGCAAGGTTGAGTTCGCCGCGTGCGACAACGAAGCCGGCAAACGGCATGATCAGCTCGGACGGAATCGGCGGGAAGATGTTCTCGAGCGCCATCAGGAGAAAGACGCCGATGTAGCCGCTGCTTCCCAGGAATTCGGTAATGAATTTGAACATGCTTGCACAATCGAGTGGTCTTGCCGCGACAATAACATCGCGCCGTCTGCGCCAGCGCTCGCTTGCAAAAGGGAAACGTTAGCATGGCGCCATCGCCCACCCTCGGCTACCATGGAGGCCGTCGTCCCTGTTCCCGTGCCCTCCCGTAAGGACCGCAATTGCTGAAGCTTAGCCTCGATGCCCTCGAAATCGTCGAAACGATCGCCCGCAAGGGTTCCTTTGCCGGCGCCGCCAAGGAATTGTTTCGCGTTCCCTCCACCATCTCGTATACGGTGTCCAAGCTCGAGGACGACCTCGGCGTGCGCCTGTTCGACCGCTTCGGCCCCAAGGTGGCCCTGACCGCGGCCGGCAAGGAACTCCTGAAGGAAGGCCGCTACCTGCTGCGCGCGGCCGGCGACCTGGAGTCGCGCGTGCGCCGGGTTGCCTCCGGCTGGGAGACGGAGCTGGCAATCGGCATGGACTCGATGCTCGCGCCCTCGGCTCTGCAACCCGACATCGAAGCCTTTTACGGCGTCGCCGACCAGACCCGCCTGCGCCTGGCGAGCGAAGTGCTGTCCGGCACCTGGGACGCCCTGCTCGACCGCCGCGTCGACCTGCTGGTGGGCGCGGCCGGCGAAGGCCCGTCCGGCGGCGGCTACACGGCCGAACCGATGGGCAGCATCCGCTTCGTGTTCGCGGTGGCGCCCACGCATCCGCTGGCAAGCCTCGCGCGCCCGCTCGACAAGTCCGACCTGCTCGACCACCGGGTGGTCGCGGTGTCCGATTCGGCGCGTCAGCTGGGAGCGCGCACCGTGGGCCTGCTGTTCGGCCAGGATACGCTCGCCGTGCCGGACATGGAAACCAAGTATGCCTTCCAGCTGCGCTGCCTAGGCGTCGGCTTCCTGCCGGAAGCCTGGGCCCGGCCCGCGATCGAGGCCGGCCTGCTGGTCGAAAAGGAGGTGGTGGAACCGAAGCCCGACGAAACCTTTTACCTGGCCTGGCGCAGCGGCGAAGAAGGCGCGGCGCTGGGCTGGTGGCTCAAGCGTGTGCGCGAACACAGGCCCTTCGAGCGCCTGATCGCGCGCCACTGCCACGAGGTCCATGGACCGCAACAGCAGGCCTGGTCTCAACCGGGCCGGGCGAAATAGACGAAGGTGCTCTTCGGGTAGAGGTGGCGGTAGACCGGGCGCGCCAGGGTCTTGAGGGCCGACTTCGGCTCCATCCAGCCCGAACTGGCGTTGTACAGCTTGCGCAGCGAGGGACGCAGCGGCACCAGGCCCGCTTCGCGGCCGAGCGCCGCCAGCGAATCGTAGGTAAAGGCGTTGATGTGCTCGAACGGTGCGATGGCCATGATCTCGCCCTCGCTCAGGGCGCCGAAGTCCTTGGCGCCGAGCAGCTTGCGGATCGACTTGGCGGAATTCGGCACGCTGACCTTGACCAGGCCGCCCGGACGCAGCGACGCGGCCAGTTGCCTGAGGATGGCGCCAGGCTCGAGCAGGTGCTCGAACACCTGTTCGGTATTGATGAAGTGGAAGGTGTCCTGCGGCAGGTCGCTGGAGTCGACCACCGGGATGCCGACCGACTTCGCGTAATCGATGCGCACCTGCGACAGCTCGGCGCCGCACACGTCGACCCCATACGCGCCGGCCATTTTCGCCCACTCGGCCCAGCCGAAGCCGAAGTCGAGGGCCTTGATGCTGCCGGGGCGCTGGCGGAAGTGGTCGAGCATGAATTGCACCTGTTCCGCGAGATACCGGTAGTCGTCCAGGCCCCAGCGCGCCGCCACCGCTTCGCGCTCGGCGGCCGGCAGCCAGCGGTCGTAGATTTCCGCCAGGAGTTCGGGCGCCGGCACCTGGGCCTGGTAGGCCAGGCCGCAGTGCTCGCATTGGGCCAGCTCGTAGTCGTAACCGGAAAAATCGCGCTCGACCCGGCTGGCGTAATGCGTCTGCATGTAGCGCGTGATGCCGGGGCTGTCCAGCGGTTCGCGATGAAGCAGCCGGGTGGTGCTGCGCTGGCATCCGGGACATTGCTCCCGTTTGAACAGGATCGGGCGAGACGATGCGGACATGAACCGGCCTCCTTCGCTGACGATGGTACTCGGCCGGATGGTATGTCAAAGCCGCCTGCCCCGCCACAGTCGCGCCAATCGTGCGCGAGCAGGATCAGGCGAGGACGGTCTCGATCTGGATACTGCCCGACAAGGTTTTATGCACGGGACATTTGTTGGCGATGTCGAGCAGGCGTGCCCGTTCTTCCGCCGACAAGTCTCCGATGAATTCGATGTGCCGTGCGAACCGGTAGCCGCCCTCGCGCGGGCCATGCTCGATGCGCACCCGCACATCGTCCAGCGCCATGCCCTTGCGGCGTGCAACCATCGTCACCGTCAGGTTGGTGCAGGCGGCCAGCGCGGCGGCCAGCAGGTCGTGCGGTTCCGGACCGGTGTCCTCGCCGCCGAAGGCTTGCGGCGCGTCGCTCAGCAGACGGTGTGTGCCGATCGCGATCACCTGCTGCAGCTTGCCTTCGCCCTTGTGCGCAGTCACTTCCATGACACCTCCTTGAGGCCTGGACAGGCGGCGCATCTCGCCATGCGCCGCGGTTCATCTTACTGCGGCAGGTCGAACACCAGGATCTCGGCCGCTTCCGCGCTTTCCAGGCGCACGGCGTCCTCGCCGGTGATCTTCAGCGCATCGCCGCCGCCCAGCTGCACGCCATTGACCAGCGCGCGGCCACGGATCACGTGGACATAGGCCTGGCGCCCGGCGGCGAGAAGGTGGCTCAGGGCGTCGCTACCATTCATGATGGTGGCGTAGATCGACGCGTCCTGGCGCATCGACACCGAACCTTCGCGCCCGTCGTGCGAAGCGATCAGGCGCAGCTTGCCCTGCTTCGAGGCGGTGTCGAAGTGCTTTTCCTCGTAGCCCGGCGGCTCGTTGGTCGTGTTCGGCTCGATCCAGATCTGCAGGAAGTGCACGCCCTCGTCCTTCGAGTGGTTGTACTCGCTGTGCACCACGCCGCTGCCCGCGCTCATGCGCTGCACGTCGCCGTAGCGCAGCACCGAACCGTTGCCCATGCTGTCCTTGTGCTCCAGCGCGCCCTCCAGCACATAGGAGATGATTTCCATGTTGCGGTGCCCGTGCGACTCGAAGCCGCGGCCGGGGGCGACGTGGTCTTCGTTGATGACGCGCAGCGGACCGAAGCCCATGTGCTTCAGGTCGTAGTAATGGCCGAAGGAGAAGCTGTGCTGGGATTTCAGCCAGCCGAAGCTGGCGGCGCCGCGTTCATTGCTTTTACGTACGTTCAACATGGTGTGCTCCTTTCGTTGTGGGGACCATCGAAGGCGTCGATCCTGTGCGATCTGCGCTGCGTTCGATGCGATGGAGCCATTGTGCGCGTCCCTCCCGGGAATGAAAAACGAGTAATTTACGGGTCAAGCATCGAATTTTTCGACGATCCGCTAGCGTGCCAGGCACAGGTCGGGGTCGGCCGCAAACAGCTCGCCCAGCCAGGCCGCGAACACCTGCAGGCGCGGCAGCGCCATCCGTCCCTGCGGATAGACCAGCGACACCGGCATCGGAGTCGGCACGACGCCGGGCAGCACTTCCACCAGCGCGCCGCTGGCCAGGTGGCTTCTCGCCTGGTAGCGCCCGACCTGGGCCAGGCCCAGGCCCTGCAGGGCGCAGCTGAGGTTGGCGTCGGCCTCGTTGACGGCGACCGGCCCCTGCAGCATCAGCCGGTGCCGGGTGCCGTTGGCATCCAGTTCCCAGTCGAAGGCGCGCCCGTTGCGGCCGGAAAAATGCACGATGCCCTGGTGCGCCGCCAGTTCTTCCACCGAGGCCGGGGTGCCGTGCGCCGCCAGGTAGCCTGGAGACGCGACGATCACGAAACGCATGCAGCCCAGCGGGCGCGCCACCAGCGCGGAATCCTGCAGGCTGCCGACCCGCACGGCGCAGTCGAGTCCTTCTTCGGTGAGGTCCACCACCCGGTCGCCCAGCTGGACCCCGAGCGTGATGCCGGGACAGGCGGCGCGAAATTCCCCGATGCGCGGCACCACCAGGGCGCGCCCGAGCGAAGACGGCAGGGCAACGCGCAGCTGGCCCTGGGGCGCGCCGCGCTCCGCACCGAGGAAAGGGGCCTCGGCGGCATCCACCGCGGCCAGGATCTCGGCGCACTGCCGGTAGTAGCGCTCGCCCTCGGGCGTGAGCGAGAGCCGCCGCGTGGTGCGCTGCAGGAGGCGCGCGCCCAGGTGGGCTTCCAGCGCCTGCAGGGTGGCCGTGAGCGTGGCGCGCGGCAGGTTGAGCGTCTCGGCCGCCTTGGTGAAGCTGTTCGCGTCGACGATCCGCACGAACACCTGCATCGCCCTGATCTTGTCCATGTGCCCGCGCCCCACTGTTCGAAAACACCGATTATGCCCGAGCCACGCGTGCACCTGCCCTCCGCCCCCTATGGTCTAATCGGAGAACCGCCACCACGGAGTTTTCGATGCAGCCCGCGCCAGATCCTTCGCAACTCGACGACGACACCCTCGCCTTCGTGCGCCGGGTGTTCCAGCACGCACGCGCCGGCGAAACCACCGCGCTGGCCGAACTGCTGGCCCAGGGCCTGCCGCCGAACCTGCGCAACGAACGCGGCGACAGCCTCCTGATGCTGGCCTGTTACCACGGGCATGCCGACACGGCGCGCGTGCTGCTGGAGCATGGCGCCGATCCGGAACTCATGAACGACGCCGGCCAGACCCCGCTCGCCGGCGCCGCCTTCAAGGGCGACCTGGCGGTGGCCATCCTGCTGCTCGAGCATGGCGCCCGGGTCGCCACCAGCGGCCCGAACGGCAAGACGGCCTTGATGTTCGCGGCCATGTTCAACCGCGTCGACATCGCCCGGCTCTTGCTCGCGCGCGGCGCCGACCCGCAGGCGCGCGATGCGGAGGGCGTCACGCCCTTGGCCGCGGCGCGCCGGATGGGGGCGGAGGCTACGTCGGCGCTGCTGGCCGCATGGCCGGGTTGACCCGGCAATTCGTTTGCCTGCAGCAACATTGCAAACTCTCTCTAGTTCTGGCGTAATAGATCCAAGCAAGCTCAAAGGAACGGAACCCCGATGGAACGACCGCGCATTCCGCTCGACGAGGCCCAGCGCCTGGCGGCCCTGCACGCCACCCGGCTGCTCGGCAGTGCGCCCGAGGAGACCTTCGACCGCATCACGCGCACGGCCGCGCGCCTGTTCGACGTCCCGATCGCCCTCGTCTCGCTGGTCGACAAGGACCGCCAGTGGTTCAAGTCGCGCACCGGGATGGATGCCTGCGAAACCCCGCGCGACGTCTCGTTCTGCGCCCACGCCATCCTGGCCGACGAGCCGCTGGTAATCCCCGACGCCGCCCGCGATGCGCGCTTCGTCGACAACCCGCTGGTGACCGGTTCGCCCAATTTGCGCTTCTACGCGGGCGTGCAGCTGTACTCGGTCGAGCGCAAGAAGATCGGCACCCTGTGCGTGATCGACCGCAAGCCGCGCGCACTGGGACCGGGCGAGCTCGACGCCCTGCGCGACCTGGCGCGCATGGTCGAGCAACTGGTCTACCACCGCCAGCTGGCAATGGCGGCCCAGTCCCTGAGCGAGCGCCTGCACGACGAGCAGGCCGCGCACGGCACCTTGCAGCCGGGTGGCGAACTGGCCTGGCTGGTGGCGCACGACCTGCTCACCGGCCTGCCGAACCGCCAGGCCATGCTGCGCGCCATCCAGCACAGCATCCTGCGCTGGCGCGAGGACGGGACGGGGGCGGTGGTCGCCTGCATCAACGTCGACCGCTTCAAGCATTTCAACGAGCTGCTCGGCCACCACGCGGGCGACGAGATCCTGGTGGCGATCGCCACCAGCCTGCAGGCGCTGCTGCGCGAGGGCGACATGCTGGCGCGCGCCGGCAGCGACGAGTTCCTGGTGCTGCTGCATGCGCGCGGCGAGCACTCCGAACCGCAGCGCGCGCTCGACCGCCTGATGGCCGCCACCAACCGCGCGATCCCGACCCCGGGCGGCGAGATCGCCCTCACCTGCTGCATCGGCAGCGCCCTGCTGCCGCAGGACGGCGAGGACGCCGACGCCCTGCTCAACAACGCCGTCACGGCCCTGCGTCACGCCAAGGCCCAGGGGCGCGGCGCGATGGTCAACTTCACGTCCGACCTGCGCACCGAGAACGGGCGGCGCCTGACCCTCGAGAGCCACCTGCGGCGCGCCATCGCCCAGGACGAGCTGTTCGTGCAGTACCAGCCCAAGGTGGCGCTGGCATCGAACGGGCTGGCCGGTTTCGAGGCTCTGGTGCGCTGGCGCCATCCGGAATTCGGCGTGATCCCGCCCGACGAATTCATCCCGATCGCCGAGGAAAGCGGCATCATCGTCCAGATCGGCGAATGGGTGCTGCGCACCGCCGTGGCCCAGCTGGTGGCCTGGCGCGACCAGGGCCTGCCGCTGGCGCCGGTCGCGGTCAACCTGTCGGCGCGCCAGTTCCTGCATGGCGACGTGATCGCGATGGTCGACCAGCAGCTGGCCGAATCAGGCCTGCCGCCCGGGCTGCTGGAACTGGAACTCACCGAAAGCGTCTCGATGGCCGATCCGGAGCGCAGCGTGGTCGTGATGCGCGCACTGGGCGAACTCGGCGTGATGCTCAGCATCGACGATTTCGGCACCGGTTATTCCAGCTTCGGCTACCTGCGCCGCCTGCCGCTGGACAAGCTCAAGATCGACAAGTCCTTCGTGCAGGACATGGCCAGCAGCGCCGAATCGTCCGCCATCGTGCAGGCGATCGTGGCGATGGCGCACCGTCTGCAGTTGGCCGTGATCGCCGAAGGGGTCGAGACGGCCGACCAGGTCGCGGCCCTGCGCAAGGCGGAATGCGACCAGATCCAGGGCTATTACTATTCGCGCCCCCTGGCGGTGGAAGACTGCGCGGAATTCATCCGCCGCTACACCGCGGCGCCCGCTGGCTGAATACCTTGCTCCGGGCGCCAGGCTTGTCGATATAATCCCCGGGTTGCGACACTAACCCAAGGACGACGATGAAAGCACTGCCCCTCACCCTCCTGCTTCTCTCCGGCGCCGCCATGGCCGACGACGGCGCGATGCTCAAATGCCGCGCGCTCGGCGACGGCGCCGCGCGCCTGGCCTGCTACGACGCGATTCCCGTCGGCGCCCGCCAGCCTGCCGCCGTCGCCACCCCTGTCGCCGCTCCTGTCGCGGCGCCAGTTGCTGCGGCAGCCCCCGCACGCAGCAAGGAAGCCGATTTCGGCATGGAGGCGGTGAAGCAGCGCGAGCAGCAACCGAAGTCGATCACCAGCACCGTGGCCGGAAACTTCGAAGGCTGGGGTCCGGGTTCGCAGATCAAACTGGCCAACGGCCAGGTGTGGCGCGTCATCGACGGCAGCGAAGCGGTGCTGCCGCGCATGCGCGACCCCAAGGTCACTATCGAGCGCAACATGTTCGGAACCCTGTTCCTGAAGGTCGAAGGGACTAACAACTCGGCGAAGGTGCGCCGGGTGCAGTAAGCGGTTTCACCATGTAGCGCGCGCTGCCCGGATAGGTCGCCAGCGCGGCGCGCGCCTGCGGGTCCCGGTCGTCGGCCAGGCGGTAGCCGAGCGCGCTCCAGAAGCCCGCCGTGTCCTGGACCGACACCAGGGCCGACCAGGCCATTCCCCTCGTCTGCGCCTGCGCCAGCAGCCCGTTCACCAGCCTGCGCGCCAGGCCGCGGCCGAGCGCGCGCGGCGCCAGCGCCAGGTCGTGCAGGTAGAGCGTGTCCGCATCCGGCGCCGGAGAAAAACCGGCGCCCAGCGGCGTCACCTTGCCCATGCGGCTCGGGTAGGCGAACAGGTAGCCGCAAATGCCGCTTTTATCCTCCGCCACCACGCAGGTCGCGCCGGCGACCCGGATCCTGTCCAGCAGCACGGCGGCCGCTTCCTGCATCGCGGGCGGATAGCAGGCGGCCTGCACCTGCAGGACGGCCTCGAGGTCATTGGGCTGGACGGGGCGGATGGTCGGTACGTGCATGGACGGGCTGGGCTGAAAGGCCGGCATGGTAGCACGCGCGTCGTCGTTCGTTCCTCCTCCCTCGTCGTTCGTCGCCTGATGCTGTTCGGCGCAGCTGCCGGTTCCTACACTGACTCCATTGCCTTATAGTACGAGTCAAAGGAGAACAACATGTTTCGCAAACTGGCCGCCTGGTACCAGGAACTCGAAGACGAACAACTGGCCGTGCTCGAACGCCCCGAGCTCGCCGCGCACACCCCGGCCGGGTGGCGGCGCTGGTCGAACTGCAAGCTGGCGGCCATGTCGCCGGTCGAGCGCATGCAACTGCACGAATTCTGCAGTACCTACCGCGGCGGACGACTGTGGAAGGCGGTAGGTAAATTCGCCGTCGCCTTCACCCTGGCCGGGGTGGCAATGCACCTGTCCTTCGACAAGGCCAGCTGGGTCGCTTCGATCCTCATCGCCAACCTGGTCGGATTCGGCCTGCTCATGGGCTGCGTCGGCGTCTGGTTCAACTCGGGCGAGATCATGCGGCTCAAGCGCAAATTGGTCCTCGGCTCGGTCGCGGGGGCGCTGGTCGGCGCGATCGTCACCTTCTCGGTCCTGATGCTCAGCAACGGCAAGCCGGTGGAACACCTGATCGGGCGCTTGCCCAAACTGCTGGTCGGCTCGGCCCTGGCCGGGGCGGCGATCGCGATGCCGATGCTCTTGATCGGCGCCTTCCGCCGCCACCAGCACAAGCTGCTGGCCGCCCAGCTGCAGCGCGATGCGGAAAGCGCACGGCTGGCGCGCGAGCTGAGCGAATCGCAGCTGCGCATGCTGCGCGCCCAGATCGAACCGCACTTCCTGTTCAACACCCTGGGCGCGGTGCAGCAGTTGGCTGCGGACGGCGCACCGCGCGCCGCGGCTCTCACCGCCGACCTGATCGCCTTCCTGCGCGCCAGCTTCAGCGACATGCGCTGCGAGCAGGTCAGCCTCAGGAACGAATTCGCCACCGTCGAATCCTACCTGCGCGTGATGCAGGCCCGCATGGGCGCCCGCCTGCGCTTCGCCCTCGGCCTGCCCGACGAGCTGGCCGCGCTGGAAGTGCCCAGCATGATCGTCCTGACCCTGGTCGAGAACGCGATCAAGCACGGCATCGAGCCCTCGCTGCGCGGCGGCGAGATCCGCATCGAGGCCGCGCGCGCCGACGACGGCGTGCGCATCTGCGTGCACGACAGCGGTGTCGGCATGAGCGACACGCCGGGCAGCGGCGCGGGCCTGGACAACGTGCGCCGGCGCCTGCAGCTGGCCTACGGCGATGCCGCCGGCCTGGTGCTGCGCGATGCCGACCCCGGGCTGGACGCGGAACTGCGCGTGCCGCTGCTGGTGAAGGAGGCCGCATGACGCGCGTCCTGATCGCCGAGGACGAACCGCTGATGCGCGAGCGCCTGTTCGGCATGCTGGCGGGCTGCTGGCCCGAGGCCGAGGTGGTGCTGCAGGCCGAGAACGGCAACGACGCCTGGGACGGTTTCCTGGAGCACGAACCGGAAGTGGTCTTCCTCGACATCCGCATGCCCGGCCTGTCCGGGCTGGAAGTGGCCGAGCGCATCGGCGACAGCGCCCACGTGGTGTTCGTCACCGCTTACGACCAGTACGCGGTCGAGGCCTTCGACGCCGGCGCGGTCGACTACCTGCTCAAACCCGTGCAGCGCGACCGCATGGAGCGCGCCGTCGGCCGCATCCGGGCGAAGCTCGACAAGCCGCCGGCCGACCTGGGCGACCTGCTGCGCCACCTGAAGACCGCCCTGCCCGGCGCGCGCGCCGAGAAGATGAAGTGGATCAAGGCGACCGTCGGGCGCCAGATCCGCCTGATCGACGTCGACGAGGTGCTGTTCTTCCAGTCCGACACCAAGTACACGCGGGTAGTGCTGGCCGATTCGGAAGCCCTGGTGCGCTTGCCGCTCAAGGACCTGCTCGGGGGCCTGGACCGCGACCGCTTCTGGCAGATCCACCGCGCCACCGTGGTCAACGTGAGCGCGATCGCGGCGGTAGAGCGCCTGGATGCCGAGCGCATGCAGGTGCTGCTGCGCGGCTCGGGGGAGAAGCTGCCGGTGAGCCGCACTTTTACCCATCTGTTCCGCGACTGAGGACCGGCCCTCGGTCCCACACGCCTCCGTTATCGATGCCCGGTTCAATTCCTGACCAGGTTCACAGGCCGGGCGAGGACGCGCGTCCGGCGGGCGCCAGCACGTCGCGGATCGCGGCGACGACCACCTCCGGCGAGGTAAGCGCAATCTGGTGGCTGGAATGGGCCACTACGCCAGTATCGGCGGCGCGCGCGCCCCCGAAAAGCGGCGTGCGACGAACGGTCGAATGCTGCAACAGGCTGCGCGCGGGTGTCCCTGCCCGGGTTCGCAATTCCGTCGATGCCGGTCTTGTCAAATCGTCTCTATTATATAATCGACACAGGAGTCAGGCCTCGCCGTCGCGTCGGCCTTCTCCATTCGATAGCGCGGAGCCGCATGACCACTAAAAGCCAACACATCCTCCTGGTCGACGACGAGGAAGCGGTCGTCTACGTGTTCAGCCGCTACCTCGAGCGGGCCGGCTACCGCGTCACGGCGCGCCACGATCCCGTCGAGGCGCTGGCCGCGTCCGAGGGCGTCGACATGCTGGTCACCGACTTCCGCATGCCCGGCATGACCGGCGGCAGCCTGATCGCCCGCCTGCGCGAACGCATGCCCGCGTTGCCGGCGCTGATCGTGACCGCCTATCGCGCCGAAATCGGCATGAGCGCGCCGGGCGTGCCCGTGCTGAACAAGCCGATCGCGCCCCAGGAACTGGTCGATGCCGTGACCCGGGTGTTGGCGGCGCGCGACTGAGCGGTGTTGTGCTCGCCTTGACGAGGGCGGGCACATCCGCCATGCTAATAAAAAAATGACAACGTCTGCATCGTCCACGAGGCGTGCACGGCGCCGCCACCGGCATCCGGCCAACCGCCGCCCCGCCCTGGCGCCGCCGGCAACCGGGCAGGCGTCCACGCGATTCACTCCATCTTGAGACGACAGGACGATTGCATGACCCCGAACGACACCGCCCGGCCGCCGCACGCGCCCACCGAATACATCCTGAATGCCAGCTGCCGCGCCGGCATCGGCATCGTGGCCGCCGTCGCCACCTTCCTGGCCGAGCGCGACTGCTACATCTGCGCCCTGGAACAGTTCGACGACGACTCGACCGAACGCTTCTACATGCGCGCCGTGTTCCGCCTGCAGGCCTCGCCGAGCATCGAGAACATCCGCGCGCAGTTCGCCGAGGGCGTCGGCGCGCGCCTGGCGATGGGGTGGAAGATCCACGACCCGGCCGACGCCGTGAAAACCGTGATCATGGTCTCGAAAGACGACCACTGCCTGGACGACCTGCTGTACCGCCGCCGCAACGGCGAACTGAACATGTCGATCACGGCCGTGGTGTCGAACCACCTCGACCTGCGCCCGATGGTCGAGCGCGAAGGCATCCGCTTCATCTTCCTGCCGGTGACGAAGGAAAACAAGGCGCAGCAGGAAGCGCGGCTGCTGGAAATCGTCGAGGAGACCGGCGCCGAACTCGTCATCCTGGCGCGCTACATGCAGATCCTGTCGGACGAACTGGCGACCCGCCTGGCCGGGCGCTGCATCAACATCCACCACTCCTTCCTGCCCGGCTTCAAGGGCGCCAAGCCCTACCACCAGGCCTTCGACCGCGGCGTCAAGCTGATCGGCGCCACCGCCCACTACGTCACGCCCGACCTGGACGAAGGCCCGATCATCGAGCAGATGGTGACGCGGGTCGACCACAACTTCCGGCCCGAGCAGCTGGTGCGCGTGGGGCGCGACAACGAATGCATGGCGCTGGCGGCGGCCGTCAAGTTCCACATCGAGCGTCGCGTCTTCCTGCACGGGAACAAAACCATCGTCTTCCGCGGACCGTGATTGCGAGCGGCGGTATCGCCAGCCGATACCGCCGCGTCAACCAGACGCTACCTCGTTCGTCCGCGTTGCCATTGCCGCAAAGAATGGCCATGATGCCTCCACGTCAACCGAGGAGTCATCATGAAACGCACTCTTTTCGCCGCCGTGCTCGCCCTTGCCTCGACCGCCGTCCTGGCAGCCGGCCACCAGTCGGGCCACTCGGCCGTCTCCAACGCCAGCGCCAACCTGTCCGGTGTGGTCGTGGGCGGCTCCATCCTGACCGTCGCCGCCGCCGGCAGCGTGGTCGTGGCCAGCGTCAAGACCGTCGGCGACGGCCTGGAAGTGGTACTGGAAAGCGTGGCGGACGCCAGCCGCGCCACGGTGCGCCTGTCCGGCAAGGTGGCGGGCGGCGTGTCCCTCGCCGCCGGCGCCACCCTGGAAGTGGTGAGCGCATCGACCGGCTACGTGCTGGTCATGTCGGGCAAGGCGATCGCCTTTCTCCCGAACGAAGCGGGTAAAGCCCTGCTGCACCACGCGCGGGTGAGCTGATGCGACGCGTCCTTGCCCTCGCCCTTGCCATGTTGGTCGTCAGCCTCCCCGTTCGCGCCGGCCAGCCCTGCGAAGAACGCCCGCTCGCGCCGCACGAGGTGGTGTTGTCAATGGACCTGGCCCAGCGCACCGTGCAGGCCCTGGACGCCAGCGGCGCCAGCGTGGCCCTGGTGTCGCGCGCCGGCCAGGACCTGAGCAAGTACCGCCTGCGCTATTCGCACATGGGAATCGCCGTGCGCGACCACCCGGCCGGGCGCTGGACCGTGGTGCATGAGCTCAACGATTGCGGCACGGCGGAGTCGGGCCTCTACAACGAGGGCATGGGCAACTTCTTCCTGACCGACCTGTACCGCCACGAGGCCCAGCTCGTCATCCCCGGCCTAGAGGCCCAGGACAAGCTGGCGCGCCTGTTCGCGACCCGCACCCCGGTGCGCCTGCACGAGCCGCGCTACAACATGCTGTCCTATGTGTATTCGACCAAGTACCAGAACTCGAACCAGTGGGTACTGGAGACGATCGCGGCAGCGCTTGCCCCCTCGGGCCAGGTCGAAACCCGGCCGGAAGCGCAGAAATGGCTGCGTGGAATCGGTTTTCAGCCGCCGACGATCGAGATCCCGGCCGCGGTGCGCCTGGGCGCGCGCATGTTCCGGGCCAATGTCGCCTTTGACGACCACCCCTTCGACCGGCGCATGGCGGGGCGGATCGACACCGTCAGCACCGATGCCGTGGTGCGCATGGTACGCATGGTCGACCCGCAGGCCCGTACGCTGACCCTCGATTGACGACAGACGATGATTTTGTACGTGTGTGAACTAACCGAACAGGAGGGCTGGGACGGTTAAGGTTGTGGCTTCGCTTAACGCTTTTACCGAGGGACGGCCATGGACCTGCACCAGGAATACCCGATCCGGCTGCGCATCAACGGACAAGACCAGCAGTATCGGGTCGAATCCTGGGTGACGCTGCTCGACCTCCTGCGCGAACGCGCAGGGCTCACCGGCACCAAGAAAGGCTGCGACCACGGCCAGTGCGGCGCCTGCACTGTGCTGCTCGACGGCAAGCGCATCAACTCCTGCCTGACCCTGGCCGTCATGCACGACGGCCGCGAGGTGACTACGGTCGAGGGCCTGGCCCAGGGCGACGAACTGCACCCGCTGCAGCAGGCCTTCATCGATTGCGACGCTTTCCAGTGCGGCTATTGCACCCCCGGCCAGCTGTGCTCCGCCGCTGGGCTCATCGCGGAAGGAGAGGCGAAGAGCATCGACGACGTGCGCGAACTGATGAGCGGCAACGTCTGCCGCTGCGGCGCCTACCCTCAGATCACCGAGGCGGTGGTACGGGTCATGGGCATCGACCAGCAAAAGGCGGGTGAAGGCGAGAAGCCGTTCACGACCGGTCCGGTGCTCGTATGAATCCGTTCACCTTTACCCAGGCCCGCGACGTGGACGCCGCGCTGGCCCGCCTGGCCACGCCGGGCGCGCGTCCCATCGCCGGCGGCACCAACCTGCTGGATCTGATGAAGTCGGGCGTTCCGCCCGCCGGCGTGATGCGGCCGGGCGAGCTGGTCGACATCAACGGCCTCGGGCTGGACAGCATCGAGGAAGACGACCGCGGTCTGCGCCTGGGCGCCCTCGCCCGCAACGCGGACACCGCCTACCACCCGCTGGTGCGCGAGCGCTATCCGCTGCTCTCGGCTGCGATCCTGGCCGGCGCCTCGCCCCAGCTGCGCAACATGGCGACCAACGGCGGCAACCTGCTGCAGCGCACGCGCTGCTACTACTTCTACGATGTCGGCACCCCGTGCAACAAGCGCGAGCCGGGCACGGGCTGCCCCGCCAGGGATGGCCTGAACCGCCTGCACGCCATCCTCGGCACCAGCGAGCACTGCATCGCCACCCATCCGTCGGACATGTGCGTGGCCCTGCGCGCCCTCGACGCCGTGATCCACGTGCGTTCGACCAGGGGCGAGCGGTCGATCCCGATCGCCGACTTCCACCGCCTGCCGGGCGAACGCCCCGAACTCGACACCACGCTGGAGCCGGGCGAGCTGATCACCCACATCACCCTGCCTGACGCCGGACGCTTCCGCGCCCACTCCACTTACCTGAAGGTGCGCGAGCGCCTGTCGTATGCGTTTGCCCTGGTGTCGGTGGCCGCCGCCCTCGACCTGGAAGGCGGCACCATCCGCGCGGCCCGCATCGCGCTGGGCGGCGTTGCCCACAAGCCGTGGCGGGTCGAAGAAGCGGAAGCCTCCCTCGAAGGCAAGACCCCGGGCGCGGACGCCTTCGGGGCGGCCGCCGACATCGTGCTGCGCGGCGCACGCGGCTACGGCCAGAACGACTTCAAACTCACGCTGGCGCGCAACGCCATCGAGCAGGCCTTGACCACCGCCGCGCGCGGGACCAGCTACGCCAAGGGAGAGCAACGATGACCGACCTGATTCCAGAACTGCGCACCCCGACCGCTCCCGACGGCACCGGCCGCGTGCGCAGCGGCATGCCGGTCTCGCGCGTGGACGGCCGCGCCAAGGTGACCGGCGAAGCCAGGTATGCCGCCGAACACGACGCCCCGGACCTGCGCTACGGCGTGGTGGTCAGCGGCACCGCGGCCCGCGGCCGCATCAGCGCCATCGATACCAGGGCGGCCCTTGCGGTACCGGGCGTGGTGGAAGTGCTGACCCATCTGAACCGGCCGAAGATCCGCTCCTGGGACCTGGCCTACAAGGACATGACGGCCCCGGGCGGCTCGCCCTTCCGCCCGCTGTTCAGCGACCGCATTTTCTATAGCGGCCAGCCGGTGGCCCTGGTGGTGGCCGAGACCTTCGAGGCGGCGCGCCATGCGGCCCAGCTGGTCGAGGTGCGCTACGAGGAAGAACAGCACGCGACCGACCTGCTGGCCACCCTCGACCAGGCCTACAAGCCGCGCGCGATGAAAGCCGGCTTCACGCCGCCCAGCTCGACGGGCGACGCCGACAAGGCATTCGAGGCCGCCCCGGTCAAGATCGAATCGCAGTTCTACCACGGCGTCGAGCACCATAACCCGATGGAGATGTTCGCCACCACCGTGGTCTACGGCGAGGACGGTCACCTCACCATCTACGAAAAGACCCAGAGCTCGCAGAACAACCGCTGGTACGTGTCGCGCGCCTTCGGCCTGCCGAAGGAAAAGGTCACCGTGCGCAACCCGTATGTGGGCGGCGCCTTCGGTTCCGGCCTGCGCCCGCAATACCAGCTGACCCTGGCCGTGATGGCGGCCCTGCAGCTCAAGTGCTCGGTACGCGTGGTCCTGACGCGCCAGCAGATGTTCAGCTTCGGCCACCGCCCCGAGACCTGGCAGCAGGTGAAACTGGCGGCCAACGAGGACGGCAAGCTGCAAGCCATCGTCCATGAGGCCGTCCACGAGACCTCGCGCCTGGAAGACTATGTCGAAGTCGTGGTGAACTGGTCCGGACAGCTGTACGCCTGCAAGAACATCAAGCTCGGCTACAAGCTGGTGGCCCACGACCGCCATTCGCCGATCGACATGCGCGCCCCGGGCGCCGCCCACGGCATGCATGCGCTGGAAGTGGCGATGGACGAACTGGCCTACAAGCTGCGCATGGACCCTTTGGCATTCCGGCGCCTGAACTATGCCGACCGCAACCCGCTCGAGGACAAGCCCTATTCGACCAAGGAGCTGAGCCAGTGCTATGACAAGGGCGCGGCCCGTTTCGGCTGGAAGGACCGGCCGATCGAACCGCGCTCGATGCGCGAAGGCGAAGAGCTGATCGGCTGGGGCATGGCGACCGGCATGTGGGATTCGCTGGTGATGCTGGCGCGCGTGAGCGCCGTGTTGCATGCGGATGGGCGGCTGGTGGTGAGCAGCGCGGCATCCGACATCGGTACCGGGACCTACACCGTGATGTCGATGATCGCGGCCGAGAGCCTGGGACTGCCGCTGGAACGCGTGACCTTCCAGCTGGGCGATTCGACCCTGCCCTTCGCGCCGGTGGAAGGGGGATCCTCGCACGTCTCGACGGTGGGCAGCGGCGTGCACGGCGCCTGCGACAAGCTCAAGAAATCGCTGATCAAGCTGGCCAAGAAGATGCCGGGCGCGACGCTCGCCAAGGCGCGTCCGCAAGACCTGGAATTCGCCGACGGCACGCTGCGCCTGCGCAACCGGCCCGAGACGGCGGTGCCGCTGGCCGAGGTGCTGGCAGCGGCCGGCGTCGACCGGGTCGAGGAAAAATTCTTCATGAAGCCCTCGATGCTCAGGCAGCGCAAGTACACGCGCGCCGTGCACTCGGCCGTGTTCTGCGAGGTGCGCGTCAACGAAAAACTCGGCATCGTGCGCGTCACCCGGGTGGTGAACGCGGTGGCGGCCGGCCGCATCATCAGCGCCAAGACGGCGGCCAGCCAGGTGATCGGCGGCGTGGTGTGGGGCATCAGCCAGGCGCTGCATGAGGAGAGCCATACCGACCACCGGTATGGGCGCTTCATGAACCACAACTACGCCGAGTACCACGTGGCCGTGAACGCGGACGTGCACGACATCGAGGTGATCTTCGCCGACGAGGACGACCGCATCGTCAGCCAGCAGCTCGGGGCCAAGGGTGTGGGCGAGATCGGGCTGGTATCGGTGTCGGCGGCGATCAGCAATGCGATCTTCCACGCCACCGGGCGGCGCTTGCGCACGACGCCGATCACACCAAGCAAGATCCTGCTGGGGGACCAGGAGGTGCCGGTGCAGGAGCCGCCGCAGGTAAGCTGAGGCAGCACATATTACTGTGGTTCCCGCCTAGGCGGGAACCCGCTACGATGCGTAACCACCTACCTGAACGGTAGTGGCAACACCAGCAAACTTGGGTTCCCGCCTTCGCGGGAACGACGGATCAAGGGTCGCAGACTGACGGCAGATGCTGGCGGCTCCCTTGCCGCTCGACCAGCCCGACCGTGCACCGTGCGCGCTGCGCGCCCTATTTGGCAGGAAAATGGACGACAAGATCCTGTGCGCGCCCCTCGCCGACATCGACCGTCCGGACCTGCACCTGGTCGTCGACCGCAGCATGCACGCGGTATTTCCCCGCCGGCAGCTTGGCGAACAGCATCGGCCCGTTCGACACTGCATCGAGCACCGGTGCGCCGGCCATCTTTCCTCCCGTCTGGTCGATCGTCACCTTGACGCTGGCGAGATAGTCCCCGCCTTGCTGCGCAAACGTCAGCCGAAGGTTGTAATCCTTCATCACATCCTTCATCGCCTGCTGCTGTCCGGCGCCTACCCCGCCCGAGATGTAGCGCACGCCCGTAGGCGTCGTCATCGGCGCCGGGACTGCATCAGTCTGCGCCGCGACCGGCCCTGCGGCTAGGGCGAGTGCCGCGACCAACAGCGATGCGCGGAAATGCTTTCTTTCGATCATAGTTCACTCCTTGAAGGCGACCAGTGCTGCGCACCGCATGTGCATGCATGAGCATGCTAGCATCGCCAGCGGCAATGCCGCGCCCGCTTTGCGTCACACCGGCACCAAGCTAGTTCCCGCGCACCTCGAAGCGGCTCACGGACACCGGCTTTCCGTCCCCATCGACCAGCTCCAGCCGGTGCTCGCCCACCGCCGGCTGCCACGGCAGGGCATCGAGCGCCGGGCCCAGGTCGCGGCCGTCGAGCTTCCAGCGATGCCCGCCCGCCCCCTGCGCCTGGAACAGCACCCGTTCCACCCGGTCCGGGATGTCCGGATCGACCGCCACGATGCTGCCGTCCACCGGATACACGATCTTCGCCGTCCGACGCGCCATGGGCACGGCCTCCACCAGCGCCGTCTCGGTACCGCGCAGGAACCATTCCTCGCGTGCCGGTTCGTGTGCCGGGGAATAGGCGACCCTGCGCCGCAGCAGCTCCGGCGACGTTGCTCCCTGGCGACCGGGCCGGTCGTGGTGCAGGAAGTCCATCACGTCGCGCCACACGGGCGCCGCGCCCGACACGCCGGACACGTCCCACATCGGCTGGCCGTTGAAGTTGCCGACCCAGACGCCGACGGTGTAGCGGTCCGTATAGCCGATGCACCAGTTGTCGCGCATGTCCTTGCTGGTGCCGGTCTTGACCGCGCTCCAGTAGCCGGTGGCGAGGTCGCTGCGCAGGCCGAAGGTGGGGCTGCGGGCGCCGCGGTCGGCCAGGATGTCGCTGACGATGAAACTGGCGGCCGGGTCCAGTACCCCGGCGAGCGGCGGCGCGGGGCGCACCCGCAAGGTCACCGGCCCCTGGCGCCCGCCGTTGGCGAGCGTGCGGTAGGCATTGGTCAGTTCCAGCAGGGTGACATCGAGCGAACCGAGGGCCAGCGAAGGACCGTAGAAGTCCGCATCTTCCAGGACGGTGGTGAAGCCGAGCGCCTGCAGACGCGCATGGAAGCGCTCGACCCCAACCAGCAGCAGTGTGCGCACGGCCGGCACATTCAGCGAACTGGCCAGGCTGGTGCGCACGCTGGCATAGCCCTTGAACGAGCGGTCGTAGTTCTGCGGCACATAGGCGCCGCTGCCGGCCACGATGTCGACCGGGCTGTCGTCCAGCAGCGACGCCGCCGTGAGCAGCCTCCGTTCCAGCGCCAGCTGGTAGAGAAACGGCTTCAGCGTGGAGCCGGCCTGGCGCGGCGCCACCACCCCGTCGACTTCGCCGTTGCCGGTGTTGGCCACATAGCCCAGCAATTCGCCGCTGGCGTTGTCGATGACGACCACCGCCCCGTCGCCGACGTTGCGGTCGGCCAGTTCGCGCACGTGGCGCCGCAGGGCGCCGAGTGCCGCCGCCTGCACCGAGGCGTCGAGCGTGGTGCGCACGCTGCTGCCGGCCGCGCCCAGCAAGCGGCGCCAGGCCGGCGGCGCCGTCGGCCTGGCGTTCGGAACGGGCCGGGCCAGCGCCACCGCGGCGCGATATTCGACCGCGGCGCAGTCCCCCGGCCATTTCAGCTCCGTCACCAGTTGGCAGGCGCGCCGCGCCACCGCTTTGGGCGCGCCAGATGGCGCGCGCAGCAGGGCCGCGAGAATGGCGGCCTCCATGCCGTCCAGTCCCGACGGCGCCTTGTTGAACAGCGCCCTGGACGCCGCGCCGATCCCCTGCAGCTCGCCGCGAAAGCTCACCAGGTTCAGGTAGGCTTCCAGGATCTGCCCCTTGCTCCAGCCGGCCTCGATCTCGCGCGCCGCCAGGGCCTGGTCGAACTTCTGCAGCCAGCTGCGCCCATCCTTCGTGGCACGCAGTTCGACATCGAGCAGCCCCGCCAGCTGCATCGTGATGGTCGAGGCGCCCCGTGGGCGGGCCCGGAACAGGTTGTCCCAGGCCGCCTGCCCGGCTGCGCGCAGGTCGATGCCGCCGTGCTGCAGGAAACGCTGGTCCTCCGCCTGCAGCACCGCCGCGCCCAGCGCCGGCGAGATGTCGATGAGCGCCACCCAACCGGCGCGGCGCGCGCGCAGGTCGACCCGCACGCTCTCCAGCGCGGCGCCGTTGCGGTCCAGCAGGCGCGCCTCGGACGACTGCCAGGCGGCGCGCACCTGGCCGGGTGTCGGCACGGCGCCGCCGGCCAGCGCCGGCAACAGCAAGAGGCAGGCCAGCCGGCGCCGCATCAGCGCCCCACGACCACCGGCGCGTTCGGCGCCTCGCCGAACATCTCGGGGTTATACATCGCCTCGATCCGCGTGGCCGGCAGCGCGAAGCGGCCCTCGTTGTTCAGGCGCACGGTGTACTCGATGCTCCATTGGCCTTTCGGGAAGAAAGAGTAATACGCGCGGAAGGCCCCGGCGGTACGCTCCTCGAAGTCCGGCTGCACCCAGCCGCGGCGGGTTTCGCCGCCGGTGGCGATGCGCGAATCGCCACCCAGGCTGCTCCCCAGGATGCTGGCGCTGGCGGGGATCGGATCGTCCACCACCACCCAGGTCATGTCGGCCTGGGCTTCCAGGTCCAGCCGCACGCGGTAGACGTCGCCGCGGGTCCAGGCGCCGGGGGTGGCCTGCTCGATCGGCGTCACGCTGCGCACGATGCGGTAACCGCTGGAGAGCGGCGCCTTGAGCGGAATCGCGGCCAGGCTTTGCACGGTCGCCCAGGGCTTGCCCGCGCCCTCGTGCCGGATCGCCAGGGGCGCCGCCCCCTGCGGCCAGGCCTGCAGTACGCTGGCCGGCACAGTGCCGCTCCAGCGCTGCTCGCCCAGCTGGACGCCGCTCTTGCCGGTGACCGGCACCGCCTCGAATTTTTCCGAGAACTTGCGCATCGCCAGCACGCCCCAGGCATTGGCCAGGGTCGTGTTCCAGCGCCCTTTTTGCTGGCGTCCCAGCGCGCCGCGCGCCAGGCGTCCCATGTCGGCCTGCCAGCCGGGATTGTCCAGCATGGCCAGCAGCAGGCGGTTGGCGTTCACGTCGGGCGAGGCCATCAGCCACCACCAGTCGTCGCTGCGCTCGGTCGAGAAGCCCATGGTGGTGCCCTGCAGGTTCAGGCGCGAGCGCAGGATGTGCTGGGCCTGGGTCATCCATTCGTCGCGGCGCGCCAGCTCGGGGGAGCGCCGCAGGAGCAGGTACCAGTCGACCACGGCGGAGGTCGGCCACAGGTTCGGCTCGATGCGGAACGACTGCAGCCAGTTCTCGCGCACCGGCTGGCGCCGCGACAACGCTTCCAGCGCGGCCAGCTTGCGCACCGCGAGTTCGCCCGTGCGCAGGCCGTTGCCACGCACGATGCGGCCCTCCACGAAAGCGACCAGGGCCGACTCCATGCGCTCGCGCTGCTCGTCGGCGATGGCGTAGCCGGCTTCGTCGGTGACGGACAGCACGTAGGCGGTGAGCGCGTCGTCGCCGTCGCGCATGGTGGCGAAGTACTTGAGCAGGCCGTCGCCGTCGAGGTGGGCCGGCAGGGTGGCGGCCACGCCCTCCCACAGCTTTTCGTCGCCGAGCGCCACCGCCTTCGAGGTGCGCTGCTCGAAGCAGGTATAGGGGTACTGGGCCATGTACTCGCGCACGCCCGGCAGGCTGCCCGCCAGTTGCGCGGTGAAGGTGGTGCGCACGCCGCCTTTGCCGGGGATCGCGTCGCCCGGGCGCTCTACCTTGATGTCCTTGGGCGCGTCGACCTGCAGCAAGGTGGCCTGGTAGGTACGCACCGGCACCGCCTCCGCCACGCTCTGGGTCACGCGCAGGCTGTCGCGCGCGCCGCCGGCGCTGGCCTCGACCTGCCAGCGCAAGGTGCGCGCCTGCGGGACCGTGACGTCCCAGCCGACTTCGCGGGCGGCGCCCGGCTCCAGAGTCACCATCTGCGCCGGCAGGGCCGCGCCGGCTGCCCCGTCGGCCGCCATGCTGGCGTTCATCCGGACCTCGAGCGGACCGCTCGCGGCATTGCGCACCGTGAAACCGGCGCGCAGGCGGTCGCCCTCGCGCACCAGGGTCGGGAGGCCGGACAGCAGCATCAGTTCCTGGGTGCTACGGATGTCGGCCGCGCCCGTGCCGAACAGCGAGGTGCCGGCGCTGGCCACGGCGACGATCCGGAAGCTCGTCAGCGAATCGTTGAGCGGTACCGTGACCTGCGCTTCGCCGTTCGCATCGAGCGCCACCTTGCCCTTCCATAGCAGCAGGGTGTCGAACAGTTCGCGGCTGGCGCCCCGTCCGCCGCCGCCACCGTGGGCCACCGACTTGCGCCCGAAGTGGCGTTTTCCCACCACCTGCATCTGGGCGGTCGCGGTCTCTACCTGCTGGCTGCGCGTACGCATCATGGCGTCCAGCAGCTTCCAGCTGTCGTTCGGTTTCAGCTCGAGCAGGCCGTTGTCGACCGCGGCCAGGGCCACTTCGGCGCCGGCGGGGAGCAGCTTGCCGTCATGGCGCCTGACCGTCACCCGGACCTGCGCCTGGTCGCGCACCCGGTAGACCTGCCGGTCCGGCTCGACCCGCACCGAGAGCTCGTGCGCGCCCCAGCCCACCTTGACCGGCGCGATGCCCAGTTTATAGGCCGGCTTGCCCAGGTCGACCAGCGCGGTCGGCTTGATGCCCGCCACCCGACCGCGCACCAGGAGGGCCGACACGTAGACGTTGGGCGCGTAATGGGCCTTCATCGGGATTGCGATCGTCGGATCCCTGCTGGAGATGCGCCGCACATAGGTGTCGAGGATGCCTTCGCGCTCGACCGTCACCAGCACGGTGGCATCGCGGAAGGGCGAACGCACCTGGAACGTGGCCTGTTCGCCCGGTTCGAAGCGCGGCTTGGCCGGCAGCAGGTCGATACGGTCGTTGTCGGAGACGTCGAACCAGCTCTCGCGCTTGCCCGCCACGTAGACGTCCTGCCAGGCCACCGTCGGCCGTCCCTCCGCATCCTGGGCGCGGGCGCGCAGGATGATGTTGCCTTCGCCAGGCGCGGGCACTTCGCACAGCAGGAGACCGCGCGCGTCGGTCCTGCCGTTGCAGCCACCGTCGATCCGCTTGACTTCGCTGACCGATTCGTAGGCGTAGAAGCCGCCCACCAGCCGCCGCCGGTGCGAATAGGTGTCGCGCCGGAAGAAATCGACCCTGGCCTCGATGCCGGCGGCCGGCTTGCCGTCCACGCCCGCCACCGCGACCTGGAAGCGCAGCTTGTCCTTGCTCATCCAGTCGCCCGTCTTGAGCCCGATCGCGATGTTCGATGGCCACAGCGGCACGCGGGTCGATGCGGTCAAGGTCTCGCCGTTGGCGTCCTGCCAGCTCAGTTCGGCCAGCAGGCTGCGCGGCCGGTCGAGCTGGGGCAGATCGGCGACGGCAATGCGCGCCGCGCCGTTGCGGTCGAGCGTCGCGCGCCGGGCGCTTGCCGCCTCGCTCTGGCGCACGCCCTCGGGAACGGGCCCCTCGCCCTCCTCGCCTTCGTCGTCCTCCCCGTATTCCCCGTGCTTCTCGATCCCCTCCTTGACGACGCCGCCGCCGAAACGGAAACCCTCGAAGCCATCGACGCCGCCAAAGTCTTCCTCGACCACGGTACGCAGCGTGACCGGGAGCTTGCCCGCCGGGCCACCGTTCAGGTAATTCACCTGGGCGTCGAGGTCGAGCGAGCGTGCGGCCACGACCGGCCGTGCCGGTCCCTTCAGGATCGCCTTCATGGTCGGCACGCGGAACTGCTCCACCCGGAACTCGCCCGCCACCTGGTTGCCGATCACGACCTGGTAGCTGCCCAGCTTCGAGTCCGGCGGAATGGTCCAGTCGCCCAGCGCCTGCCCTGCCGCATCCCAGCTCAAGGGCAATGCAATCTTATCGCCGCTGCCCGCATGCACCACCCAGGCCTTGGCCGGCAGCGCCGCATTCTCCACGGTGTCCTCGCCCAGCCAGGCGTAGCCGCCGCGTGGCGGCCGGTCGCTTGGGCGCACCAAGGCCAGCCCCAAGCCCACGCGGCGGCGCAGGAAGTGCTTCATGTGGACGGTTTCGCCGGCGCGCAGCAAGGTGCGGTCGAATACGGTGGCGACCAGCCGGGTGTCTTCCTCCAGGCTGCCCTGCTGCAGGTTGAAGCGCCAGGGCTCGATGCCCTTCTGCCAGCTCGACAGGGTGAAGGTGAAATCGTCGCTGCTCCTGGCGCTGACGAACAGGTGGTCGCCGCATTTGGCAGTGGGCAGCGCTTGCCGGATGTGGGCGACGCCGTCGGCATTCGTCGCCCCCGACCACAGCGGCTTGCCGGCGCAATCGCGCAGCGCCACCTGGGCGCCCGCCACCGGCCGCCCTTTGTCGAGCGAAGTCACCCACACCAGCGAGGATTCGGCGCCGCGCTTGAGGTGGGCCGCCATGTTGGTCACCAGGGCGGCCGTGCGCACCCAGGCCGTGCCGCCCTTGTCGTTCAGCGCCTTGCCCAGCAGCGGACTGGCGATTTCCACCACGTAGAAACCCGGCTTTTTCAGGGGAATGCCGATCACCTCGAAGGCGCGCCGTCCGCCCGGCCTGGGCAGGGCGAAGCGCTCGATCTCGCCTTCGGCCTTCGGGCCCAGCAGCGAGACCTTCAGGCTGCCTTCGGGCTGGCTCCAGGGGTCGCGCCCCCAGGTATTCAGTTTCGCCAGCCAGGTCAGGACATCCTGTTCGCGCGCCACGCGCAGGCTGGCGCCGCTGCGTACCGCGGTGGCCAAGGCCGGCTCGACGTTGCGCACGGTGACCGGCAACAGGCGGTCGCCGCGCGCCTCGATGATGCCGAAGGGCGCGGCGAACTTGACCAGCGGCGGCTGGTGGTCGACCTTGAGGCTCAGGCGCTGCGCCGGCACGTCCAGGCGGCGCCCCGCGTCGTCGCGCAGGGTAGGCGGCACCTGCAGGGTGAGGCTGGACAGCTCGCGAAACGGGCCGTCGAAGCGCACGCCGCTCGCGAAGTCGCCCTTCGCGCCGTCCTCCAGCCGCGGCGCGTGGCGCCTGCCGCCGCTCTCCTCGAGCACGAGTTTCTTCAGTTCGGCCACCGCCACCGGGGCGCTGAACTCGACCCGCACCGGGCGAAACGGTACGCAGCCCGCGCGGGCATTGGTGCGCTCACAGCCCATCGTCAGGCGAAACTCGGGCCGGGTGCGGAAGGATAGTTCCTGGTCCTGACTCCCTGAAATGCCGTTCGGCGCGGCGATGCCGGCGCCCCAGACCAGAGTCACGTCGGTGGCGGCCGGCAGCGTGCGCCGGCATTGCAGCGCCACGACCAAAGCTTCCGTGTCCTGCTTGCCCCCGCCCGCCCGCGACGCGTCCGATTTGAGGCGTTCCACGAATTCGCGCCGCTGCGCGAGCAGCTGGCGCCGCTGTTCGCCCTGCAGCACCCGCACGCCGATCTTCTCGTTGACGCCGTCGGCGCGGCACCAGGCGTGGCTTTCGATCGATGCGACCGTTGCCGGTGCATCCAGCCCGAGCAGGAACACCTGGTTCTCGTCCAGCCGGCTGCCCTCGCGCGGCTGCATGCGCAGTACCGCCGGCCCGCCGGTGCTGAAGGCATGGCTGCGCCCACCCGCGACCGGCCGCCCGGCCAGGTCGCGCAGGCCTTCGCGCAAGGTGAAGCGGCAGCTGGCTGCGCCGGGCAAGTCCTGGGCAAAATCCCAGCTCCAGGTATTGCCGTCGACCCAGCGTCCGGCGCCCTTGTACGGGCAATCGATGTCGAACGGGATGTCCCCGCGCGCATCGCCGAAGGCGGCCATCGGCTGCGAGAAGCGCGCCGTCACCTGGCGCACCGCCTTGACCTGGCCCTCGGGGCTGAAGCTCTCCACGGTCGTGGCCTCGAGGGTTTGGGCGAGCGCACCCTGGGCGCTCAGGAACAGGACCAGGGCCGGCAAACGGAACCAGGAAGCCATGCTTTCTCCGCGATCGAAACTGCCAGCCTAAGTGGGCACGCAGGAGACATGCCTGCGCTTGCTCAGCAGTACGATCGAGTGTGTCGGGCGCGTATGCTTTTGTCAACACGACCCTCACCCGTCGCGCGACGCCGCCGCGCTTTCATGCCGTTCGCATCGGATCTGGCGAATTGTTCAACTTCGTTTCGCGCATGCGATACGGGTTTCCACGTAGTTGCAATTCTATATATTTGCTGGTACAACAACCCATGCGTATGCACGAGCGTCCCGAGCGGGCCGGCCGGATTCGGCGTGGCCTGCATCGTGGCTGTCTGCTGCGCGGTTCTGCGTCGCCAGTAACAAAACCCGAGAAACCGAGAACAACCGAGGTTAGAGGAAGACACCGATGAAAACGACATTCCTGCGCACCGTCGCAGCCATCGCCCTGGGTTGCGCCGCCCTCGGCGCACAGGCCCAGAACTACCCCACCCGCACCATCACGATGGTCGTGCCCTTCGCCGCCGGCGGGCCGACCGACACCGTGGCGCGCCTGGTCGCGCAGTCGATGGGCAACACCCTCAAGCAGCAGATCATCATCGAGAACGTCGGCGGCGCCGGCGGCACCATCGGCGCCGCGCGCGTGGCCAAGGCCGCGCCGGACGGCTACACGCTGCTGCTGCACCACATCGGCCACTCGACCGCGCCGGCCCTGTACCGCAAGCTGAGCTACAACGCGAACAGCGACTTCGAGCCGATCGGCCTGATCACCGACGTGCCGATGACCCTGATCGCCAAAAAGGACTTCCCGGCCAAGGACTTCAAGGAACTGCTCGCCTACGTCAAGACCAACAAGGACAAGGTCACCTACGCCAACGCCGGCATCGGCTCGGCCTCGCACCTGTGCGGCATGCTGTTCCAGCAGGCCATCGGGGTCGACCTGACCACCGTCCCCTATAAAGGTACCGGCCCGGCCATGAACGACATGCTTGGCGGCCAGGTCGACATCATGTGCGACCAGACCACCAACACCACCAGCCAGATCAAGGCCGGCAAGGTCAAGGTCTACGGCGTGACCACCAAGGCGCGCCTGGCGTCGATGCCGAACGTGCCGACCATGAACGAAGCCGGCCTGCCGGGCTTCGAGATCGCGGTCTGGCACGGCATGTATGCGCCCAAGGGCACGCCGAAGCCGATCATCGACGCCTTGTCGAACGCCCTGCGCGTGGCCCTCAAGGATCCGGCCGTGAAGCAGCGCTTCGCCGACCTCGGCACCGAGCCGGTGGCCGACAGCCGCGCCACGCCGGAAGCCTTGCGCGCCCACGTGAAGTCGGAAATCGACCGCTGGGGTCCGGTCATCACCAAGGCCGGCCAGTACGCCGACTGAGCGGTCCGCCCGACGGACAACGGCAGGCTGCACCGCCTTGCGCGGGCGGCCTGCTCACCACCACAACATCGAGCAACAAGGGGTTCGCAGTGGCTTCCATCGTCCGCCATCCGAAGAATTTCTGGATCGGCCTGATCTTTCTGTGTGTCGGCCTCGCGGCCATCGGTCTCACCGGCGACAACGAAATGGGCACCGCCGGCCGCATGGGTCCGGCCTATTTCCCGACCGTGCTGGGCGGCCTGCTGGCCCTGGTCGGCGTGGCCGACATCGTGCGCGCCTTCATCGGCCGCAGCGCTGGCGAACATGACGCGATCGGCACCTTCCACGTCAGGGACATCGTCATCGTGCTCGGCGCCGTGATCCTGTTCGGGATCCTGATGCGCGGCGCCGGCCTGGCGGTCGCCGCCTTCGTGCTGGTGTTCCTGAGCGCCTTCGCCAGCAAGCAGTTCAAGGTGGGAGCGACCCTGCTCCTGGCGGTCGGCCTGGCCGCCTTTGCCGTGCTGCTGTTCGTGAAGCTGCTCGGCCTGCCGATGCCGATCGTCGGCCCGTGGCTGGGAGGGGTGTGATGGAGATCTTGGCCAACCTCGGACTCGGCCTGGAAACGGCCTTTACACTCACCAACCTGTTCTACTGCCTGGTCGGCGTGTTCGTCGGCACCGCGGTCGGCGTATTGCCCGGCCTCGGCCCGATCGCCACCATCGCCATGCTGCTGCCGGCCACCTTCGGCCTGCCGCCGGTCTCCGCCCTCATCATGCTGGCCGGGATTTATTACGGCGCCCAGTACGGCGGCTCGACCACCGCGATCCTGGTCAACCTGCCCGGCGAATCGTCCTCGGTGGTCACCGCCATCGACGGTTACCAGATGGCGCGCAACGGCAATGCCGGCAAGGCGCTGGCCACCGCGGCGATCGGTTCCTTCTTCGCCGGCACCGTGGCGACCATCCTGCTCGCCCTGTTCGCGCCGCCGCTGGCCGAGCTGGCGCTCAAGTTCGGCCCGGCCGAATACTTCTCGCTGATGGTGCTGGGCCTGGTGGCTTCGGTGGTGCTGGCCAGCGGGTCCTTGCTCAACGCGATCGGCATGGTGCTCCTTGGCCTGCTGCTCGGCCTGATCGGCACCGACGTCAACTCGGGTGCCCAGCGCTACACCTTCGACCGCCCGGAACTGGCCGACGGCATCAACTTCGTGATCGTCGCGATGGGCATGTTCGGCATCGGCGAGATCATCCGCAACCTGGAGCACGGCGAAGACCGCAACATCCTCATGAAGAAGGTCAAGGGGCTGATGCTGACCAAAGAGGACTTCAAGCGCATCGCGGCGCCGGTCCTGCGCGGCACCTTCCTCGGCTCGGCGCTCGGCATCCTGCCCGGCGGCGGCGCCATGCTGGCCTCGTTCTCGGCCTACTCGATCGAGAAGAAGATCTCGCCGAATTCAAAGGAATTCGGCAAGGGCGCGATCGAAGGCGTGGCGGCGCCGGAATCGGCCAACAACGCCGGCGCCCAGACCTCGTTCATTCCGATGCTCACCCTCGGCATCCCGTCGAATCCCGTGATGGCGCTGATGATCGGCGCCATGATCATCCAGGGCATCCAGCCGGGGCCGGCCGTGATGACCGAGCAGCCGGCCCTGTTCTGGGGCCTGATCGTGTCGATGTGGTTCGGTAACCTGTTCCTGGTGGTGCTGAACCTGCCGATGATCGGCCTGTGGGTCAAGATGATCCTGGTGCCCTATCACCGCCTGTATCCGGCGATCCTGATGTTCTGCGCGATCGGCGTGTTCAGCCTGAACAACAACGAGTTCGACATCTGGCTCATGGCCCTGTTCGGCCTGTTCGGCTACATCTGCGCCAAGCTGGGGGCGGAACCGGCGCCGATGCTGCTGGGGTACATCATCGGCCCGATGATGGAGGAATACCTGCGCCGCGCGCTGCTGCTGTCGCACAGCGACCCGATGGTGTTCCTGCGCAGCCCGATCAGCGCCACCATGCTGGCCATGGCCGCGATCGCGCTGGTGATCGTGCTGCTGCCCTCGCTGCGCCGGAAGCGCGAGGAGGCCTTCCACGAAGAGTGATGTGCAAGGCCGTGGCGGGCAGTCCTGCCGCGGCCTTCCTCCTCAGCGGTGCGCCGCCGCGCCCGGGTTGCCGTTCCGCGGCGGCGGCAGTCTCTCCATCCCTGCCTTCATCCGTTCGATCGTATCGACCACGTCGCGCACCCGAAACGGCTTGATCAGCACCCGGCTGATGCCGCAGGCGCGCAGCACCTCCAGCAGTTCGCCCGTGCAGGCCTCGACCATCACCGCGACCGGCATCGAGGCCGCGCAAGCCGATTCGCCCGAGCGGATCTGCTGGATCAGGGTCAGGCCGCGGTAGGCCTCAAGCGGCAGCGGCCACTCGACCGCAATCACGGCCGCGTCGAAGGCGCGCCGCTCGCACAGCGACTGGGCGGTCTGGTAGGTAGCCGACTCGGTCACTTCGGCCGTGTTCAGGCTGCGCAAAGTCAGCGACACGGTGCGGCGCAGCAGGTGGCCGGGTTCGACCAGCAGGACCTCGAAGCCGCTAGGCATCCGATTCTCCTTCTTCGTCCGCTTCCCCGGTCCTGGTCAGCGCCATCACCGCCAGCTCGCGCAGGCTGGCCAGGATCGCCAGTTCGACCGCATCGAGCGTGCGCGGCGCGGTGTCGATCAGGCACAGGGTGCCGATCACGAGCCCATCGCGGCACACCAGCGGCGCGCCCGCGTAAAAGCGGATGTGGGGCGCCCCGGTCACCAGCGGATTGTCGTGAAAGCGCGCATCCTGCAGCGCGTCCGCCACCATCAGGACCTCGCTGCTTTCCAGCGCGTGGCCGCAGAACGAGACGTCGCGCGGGGTTTCGCACACGTCGAGGCCGACGCGCGCCTTGAACCACTGGCGCTCGCGGTCGACCAGGCTGATCAGGCAGATCGGCACGGCGAACTCCTTTGCCGCGAATTCGGCGATGCGGTCGAGCCGGCGCTCGGGCGGCGTGTCGAGCAGCACGAGCTCGTACAACAGGGCGAGACGCTGGTCTTCGTTGGCGGGAACCGGTGGCTTGATCATGGTGTGCGGGTTTCTGGCTCGGATCCCCATTCTACCGCCCTTTTCCTGCCGCTCGAGCGCGGCGCCGGGTCAAAACAGGGCGCCCTGGGGACTGGTCAGGCGCGCGAAGCTGTCGCCCAGGAACGGCAGGATGGCGTCGGCTACCGGCTCCAGCTGCTTGGTCAGGTAGTGCTCGTAATCGATCGGCGAACGGCGCAGCTCCAGCGGCTCCGGCCCGCTGGTCGTCATCACGTAGCGGATCCAGCCGCCCCTGGCGTACTGCGGCGGGCGGCCCCGCGCCACGTGCCAGGCGTCGGCCATGCGCGCCGCGCGCACGTGCGGCGGCACGTTGCGTTCGTACTCGTCGAGCGGACGGCGCAGGCGCTTGCGGTAAACCAGCAGCTCGTCCAGCTCCCCGCGCAGGGTGCGCGCAACAAAGTCGGCCATCCAGGCGGCGTAGGGCTGGCCCTTGAAGATGCGCAGGTAGAGCTCCTGCTGGAACTGCTGGGCCAGGGGCGACCAGTCGGTGCGCACCGTCTCCAGCCCCTTGTAGACCACTTCTTCGCCGCCGCCGGGAAGGAGCACCAAGCCGGCGTAGCGCTTCTTGCTGCCCTCGTCCGAACCGCGCACGGTCGGCATCAGGAAGCGGCTGTAGTGGGTGTCGAATTCCAGCTCGAGGCGCGACGCGAGGCCGTATTCCTCCTCCAGGTGCGCGCGCCACCAGCCGTTGACGTGTTCCACCAGATCCTGGCCGATGCGTTCGGCCGCTTCCTGGTCGTGCGCTCCGCCCAGCCACACGAAGGTGGAATCGGTGTCGCCGTAGATCACCTGGTAGCCCCGCTCCTCGATCAGGGCGCGGGTGCGGTGCATGATCTCGTGGCCGCGCATCGTGATCGACGAGGCCAGGCGCGGGTCGAAGAAGCGGCAGGCCGGGGTCCCGAGCACGCCGTAGAAGGCGTTCATGATGATCTTCAGCGACTGCGACAGCGGCGCGTTGCGCGCGCGCTTGGCCGCCTCGCGTCCCTCCCACACCTCGCGCACGATGCCGGGCAGGCAGTGGCGGGTGCGCGAGAAGCGTGCGCCGCGAAAGCCCGGCACAGTATCCTCCTCGGGCTCGGCCAGGCCGGCCACCAGGCCGACCGGATCGATCAGGAAGCTGCGGATGATGGACGGGTACAGGCTTTTATAGTCGAGCACCACCACCGAGTCGTACAGGCCGGAGCGCGAGTCCATCACGAAGCCGCCGGGGCTGTCGGCGGCCGCGACGTCGCCGATGTTGGGCGCGACAAAGCCCTGGCGGTGCATCAGCGGGATGTAGCGGTGTTCGAACGCGGCGACGGAACCGCCGCTGCGGTCGATCGCCAGGCCCGTGACGCTGGCGCGCTCGAGCAGGAAGCGCACCAGCTCGGTCTTCTCGAAGATGCGGGTGACCAGTTCGCAGTCCTTCAGGTTGTACCAGGCCAGGGCCGGCTTGTCCTCCCGGAACATGCGGTTGATCTCGTCCATCCGGCTGTAGGGATTGTCGATCGCCTTGCCTTCGCCCAGCAGGTGCTGCGACACCGATTCCAGGCTGAACGAGGGAAAACTCCAGGTGGCCGAGCGCAGCGCCTCGATGCCGTCGATGACGAGGCGCCCCGCGATCGACACGAAGAAATGCTCGGAGCGGCCATGCTCGCGGGTCTCGATGGCGCTGCCGTCGCGCCCCAGACGCAAGGGCCGTCCGAAGCGCTCGGCCGCCTGGACCAGCATGCGCAAATCGAACTGGATCACGTTCCAGCCGATGATGGCGTCCGGGTCGTGGTGGGCGACCCATTCTTCCAGGCGGTCGAGCAGCTCCTGGCGGCTGGCGCAGTAGTCCAGGCTGAAGTCGCGCGCATGCGGCTCGCCGTTGGGCTCGCCCAGCATGTAGACCTGGCGCTGGCCGCAGCCTTCCAGGCCGATGCAATACAGTTCGCCGTGCTGGTTCGTTTCGATGTCGAGCGAGACCAGACGCAGCGTGGGGCGGTAGTCGCCGTCGGGCCGCAGCTGGGCGTCGCGGATCAGCAGCGGATCGCTCGCGTCCGGCGTGCCGTGCGCCAGCACCGGCGCTGTGATGAAGCGCTCCATCAGGTAGCGCTCGGGCGGACGCACGTCGGCCTCATAGACCTTCACGCCGAACTCGCGCAGGCGCTTCTCCAGGCGCAGCAGCTGCCGGTACTGGCGGCAGTACAGGCCCAGCACGGGGCGGTGGTGGAAGTCGCACAGCGCCAGCTCGCGCAGCTCCCAGCCGCGTTCACTTCCCAGGGCCAGCTCGACGTCGCGCCGCTGCTCCAGCGGAACGAAGGCGACCGCGGTCTGCGGCGCCAGGCGCACCCGGCGCGGCCCTTGCTCCGTAGCGACCCAGAACTCGACCTCGACGCCCTCGTCCGGCGCTTTGGCATCGCGCCAGTGGCGGGTCAGCAGGAAGCCCTGCACGGGGGTGGTGTCCATGCCCGGTTCAGGCGTAGCGCGCCAGCTCCGCTTCGGAAAAGCCGGCCTGGCGCCGCGCGTCGATATTGAACGGGCCTTTCAGCACCGGCGCCGCGTACTGCACCGTGAGCGCCGCATAGGTCGCCACCGGCTCCAGGCCGCGCTCCCTGCACAAGGTGAGGTACCAGCGGTTGCCGATTTCGACGTGCCCGACCTCGTCGCGCAGCAGCACGTCGAGGATGGCCGCCGCTTCCTGGTCGCCGGCCTGGGCCAGCTTGGCGCGCAGCGGCGGGATCGCATCCAGTCCGCGCGCCTCCAGGGTGCGCGGCACCAGCGCCATGCGCGCCAGCACGTCGCCGCGGGTTTTACCCACCATCTCCCACAAGCTGTCGTGGCCCGGAAAATCGCCGTAGGCATGGCCGAGGGTGGCCAGGTGCCCGCACAGCATGTCGAAATGCAGGGCTTCCTCGCCCGCCACCCGCAGCCAGTCCAGGTAGTACTGCTCCGGCATGCCGGGAAAGCGCCACAGCGCGTCGAGCGCCAGGTTGACGGCATTGAATTCGATGTGGGCCAGCGCGTGGACCAGCATCGCGCGCCCTTCCCTGGTCGCCATCGAACGGCGCCCGACCAGGCGCGGCGACACCAGCTCGGGCCGCGCGGGCCGGCCGGGAATGCCCTCAGGCTCGGCCAGCACGGCGTCGGGATCGACGCGCCAGTTGCCGGCGCGGTGGGCGGCGACCAGCGCGGCCACCCCGGCGGTCTTGAGGGCGGGCTCGGTGGCCAGCAGGGATTGCAGAGCGCATGCGCGAAGTTCTGGCGGTTGCGCCATCGTGATGCCTTCGATGAGTCGATATTCGGAAAGACGTTAGTGTACCAAATGGCACTACCAGGCCGTCATGGGCGCTATGATATGCTTTTCCCTAGCCCGGCCACGCCATGCCCACCATCCTCCCTGCCCTCATCCTCATCGACATGCAGCAGTGCATGGCCAGCCCGGCGGCTGGCGCCCGCAACAATCCTGGCGCGGAAGGCCAGCTGGCGCGCCTGCTCGACGCCTGGCGCGAGCGGCGGGCGCCGGTCGTCCACGTGCGCCACATTTCGCGTTCGACTGCCTCGGGCTTCGCGCCCGGCCAGCCCGGCGCCGCCTTCCAGCCGCTGCTCGCGCCGCTGCCGGGCGAGCACGTGGTCGAGAAGAACGTGCCGGACGCCTTCATCCACTCCGCGCTCGAACGCTGGTTGCGGATGCGCGGCATCGAGACCCTGGTGATCGCCGGCGTCAGCACCAACATCTCGGTCGAATGCAGCGTGCGCAGCGCCGGCAACCTCGGGTTCGCGGTGTCGGTCCCGGCCGACGCCTGCTTCGCGTTCGCCCGGCGCGACCACGCGGGATCGATGCGCAGCGCCGACGAGGTGCACGCCATGTCGCTGGCCAACCTGGCGGGCGAGTACGCCGCCATCGTCGACACGGACGAGGCGCTGCGTTTGCTCGACTGAGATTACCCAGCGTGGATTGTGGCAAGTTGGGCAAGCTTGCTACACTGGACCGCCCTTTGCCAAGGAAATGCGCCATGTCCGCACGCTCCGCCCTGCAATCCCGCCTCGCCCTCGCCGCCACCGCCTTCGTGCTCGAAACCTGCCACCTCGGGTGGGAGTTCACCCATGGTGGCGTGCCGGCCCACCATCTGCTGAACGATGCCGGCATGCCGGCGCTCTCCAACTGGTGGGGCCTGCTGGTCGCGCCCCTGCTGGTGTGGTTCCTCGTCGGGCGCATCCAGCGCCGCGCCGCCACGCAGGTAGAGACGGGCAGCCGCGAACGCTTCCGCACCCTGGCCCAGGCGCGCTTCGGCGTGGCCCTGCTGTGGGGCGCCGCGCTGGCCGTCGCCTTCTCGCTGGGCAGTCCTGCCGTCAATTGGATTTTCTTCGGAGCGTTTGCCGCCGCCCTGGTGGTGCCGGTCTGGCGCGCCGAGTACGTGCTCGGCTTCGCCCTCGGCATGACCTTTACCTTCGGCGCGGTGCTGCCGGTGCTGGTGGCATCCACCATCGCCGCATGTTCGTTCGTGGTCCACCTGGCCTGGACCACGGTGCTGCGCCTGGCGCGCGGCGGCCGCGTGCGCGGCGCCGGACTCCCGTAAAACTCACATCTGGCGGAACTGGTGAGCGTAGACCGGACTCACCTTCGGTTTCTCGGGCCGGTTGCGCAGGTTGAGCAGCACCTTGCCCATGTCGTCGCGCCCGACGCTGGCCACGCAGTTCAAATTCACCACGGTGCTGCGGTTGATCTGGCGGAACTGCGCCGGGTCGAGCTGGGGCAGCAAGTCCTTGAGCGGCACCCGGATCAGGGCTTCCTGCTCCGCCGTCACCACGCTCACGTACTTGTCGGTGGCCTGGAAATACACCACCTCGGACACCGGGATCATGCGCACGATGTTGCCGACCGCGGCGCGGATGATGGTCAAGCGCTCCGGGCCGGGCAGTGCCGGCATCAGGGCCTGCAGGCGGCCGACCAGTTGCGCGAGCGGGTCCGCCTCCGGCTGGCGCGTCGCCAGCAATCCCTGCAGGCGCTCGACCGTGCGCGCCAGCCGCGTTTCGTTCACGGGCTTGAGCACGTAGTCGGCCGCGGCCTGCTCGAAGGCCTGCACGGCGTAGTCGTCGTAGGCCGTCACGAACACCACGTGCGGGAACGGGGCGGGACCTTCCCAGCGTTCGGCCAGCTCCTCGGCCGCTTCCAGTCCGGTCTGGCCCGGCATCTTGATGTCCATGAAGAGGACCTGGGGCTGCAGGGCCAGGGCCTGCTCCACGGCGGCGACGCCGTTCGGCGCGGTGCCGACGATCTCGAGCCCGGGCCAGAGCTTGTGCAGGGTACGGGCGAGGGTCGCCGCCAGGATCGGTTCGTCTTCGGCAATCAGGGCGCGGATGCTCATGCGGTCTCCATTGGTAAAGTCAGGCGTGCCAGCGTGCCTTGCGGCTGGGCGGGCACGAGCAGGATGGACGCGCGCTCGCCATACAGCACGCGCAGGCGTTCGCGGGTGGTGGCGACACCGACGCCGCCGCCCTTGGCGCCGGACTGGCCGAGGCCCAGCCCCGTGTCCAGCACCGTGAGATCAAGCAGGCCGTCGCGCGCTTCGGCACTCAGGAGGATCTCGCCACCGTCGATCTTCGGTTCCAGGCCGTGCACGATCGCGTTCTCGACCAGGGGTTGCAGCAGCATGGACGGCAAGCGCACCCCGCGCAGCGCCGGCGGCAGCGCCAGCCGGTAGCGCAGGCGCTCGCCCATGCGCACGCCCATCAGGCCCAGGTAGGCTTCCATGGCGGCGAATTCCTCGCCCAGGGTGGTGCTCTCGGCGCGCGCGACGCCGAGGGTGGCGCGCAGGTACTGGATCAGCTGGTCGAGCATGGTGTTGGCCCGTTCGGGGTCGAGCGCGATCAGTCCCTGCAGGTTGGCCAGGGTATTGAACAGCATGTGCGGCTCGATCTGGGCCTGCAGCAGGCGCAGCTGGGCCTGCAGGGCCTGGCGCTCGATGGTTTCGGCGCGCAGCCGGGCCGCGTCGTGTTCCCGGCGGGCGCGCTGCAGGCCCTCGCGGTGTTCGATCGCCAGGGTCCCTGCGCACAGCACCAGGAAGGTCAGCACCACCATGCTCAGGCGCGGCAGGGTCGGATACTCGAACAGCGAGGGGGTGGGATGCAGGAACAGCGGGCCCACCGCCTGCACCGCCGAAAAATGCACCAGGGGCGCGGCCAGCGCCGCCACCAGTACCAGCGCCAGCCACTGGCGCGGCGCGCGCACCGGGCCCGGCCACAGCACGAGGCGCGCCGTGTCGACGATGGCGAACCCGGTCACCGAAATGAAGCAGGAATACAGCAGCTGCTCGTACAGGGTTTCCGGGCGCCCGACCACCAGGGTGATCATGAAGGCGGCGATCGCGCCGACCACGACGGCAAAACGCAGGTCGCGCAGCAGCCGCATTGCAAACGGGCCCTGCCCGGGGACGGGAGGCACGGTATCGGCGGCGGGCGGAGCGTGGAGCAGGCTGTTCATGTCGTCTCGCTTCGTGGTGTTCGGATTGTGCGCATTCTGCCCAGCCGATGCCGCTCTAGCAAGACGGGCTGCGACGAACTCGCGATTCCTGCCCGTGAACCCGCCCGCCGGGCGCGCGAAGCTCAGCGAACTGTGGCGTCGCAGCAGCGTCAATACGTAGCCGCAGTGTAATAATTCCGGTCTTTCCTGTAGGATAATGCCTTTGCTTGGTAACGTTTCAGCTGCTTTCTCCTGACGAGCCGGGGGACGCCGTCCCGGGCCGACGCCTTACCTGGCTGTTCACCTCATTAAAACGATAACGATCGAAGTGTCGCGGACCTGCCAGGTCGCGGCTGTTGGAGTGTATGGAGCGTTCCCTGCAAGCACGTGCTGTCCCTGGCAGCCGCACCGCCATGGCCTCGACGCTTGCGCTGGTCACCCTGGTGCTGGCCATCGGCGCCGCCGAAGCCGGACGCTGGACCCGCGCCCGCGCCGCCGCCGCGCCCTCCACCCTGCAGGCGACGGTGCCCGGCAGCGTCACCCTGTCCGAGCTGTCGCGCTCGATGATTCCGATGCCGCGCAATACCCCCTCGGCCCACGCCAGCGCGATGGCGACCCTGCCCGGCGACCGCATGGTGACCTTCTGGTGGGCCGGCAGCCGCGAGAGCGGGCCGGACGTCAAGGTCTATGCCTCGCAATGGCATAACGGCAAATGGGGCCAGCCCTGGGAAGTGGCCAGCCGCGATACGCTCGGCAAGGCGCTCGGTTTCGGCGTGCGCCGCATCGGCAATCCGGTGGCCTGGACCGACCGCCTGGGGCGCATCCACCTGTACGTGGTCGCCACCGGCATGGGCGGCTGGGCGGCCTCGCGCGTGGCGCACATGGTGTCGAAGGACGAAGGCGCCAGCTTCGAGATGAAGCGGGTGCTGCCGATGTCGCCGCTGTTCAATACCAGCGTGCTGGTGCGTACCAATGCGGTCGGCCTGGTCGACGGCGGCTGGTGGCTGCCGGTCTACTTCGAACTGGGCATCAAGTACCCGATGCTGATGTCCTTCGGTCCGGACGGCGAGCCGACCGGCCTGGGTCGCATCGGCAGCCGCACCACCACCCTGCAGCCGGCCATCGTGCCGGTCTCGCGCAACGACGTGCGCGCCTGGATGCGCGACGCCAGCGACGAGCGTCGCGTGCAGCACGCCCGCAGCCGCGACGGCGGCGCCAGCTGGGAAGACCTGCCGCCCCTCAGCCTGAACAACGAAAGCACCTCGCTGGCGGCCGTGCGCCTGGCCAACGGCGAATTCCTGATGCTGCACAACCACATCGAGCACGGCGGCTCCTCGCGCAGCCTGCTGCGCCTGTCGCTCTCGAGAGACGGCCAGAGCTGGCATCCGGTCGCCGACGTCGCCAGCGGTGCGGCCGGCGATGAATTTTCGTATCCGAGCATGCAGCAGGTCGGCAGCGAGCTGCACATCACCTATACCTTCCAGCGGCGGGCGATCGCGCACCACCGCTACCGGATCAGCATTGGGGAGAAGATTTGATGGCCTTGCCTGAGCTTGCCTGGCAGTTCGTGTACGCCCGCCTTGCATGGGCGCTGGTGCTGGCGGCGCTGGTCGTGGCCATCTGGCCGCGCGCCTGGCGCATGCCGCGCGCGGTCGTGGGCGGCATCGCCGGCGCCAGCCTGCTCCTGATGCTGCTCCCGGGCGCGGCCTCGCCCGCCTGGCACCTGGGCCTGGCCTTCCAGTATCCGAGCGGCCTGCTGGCGGGCCTGTGCGCCGCCCGGCTGCATGCGCGCTGGGCCGACCGCCGCGACGCCGCCCTGATGCCCCCGGGCTTCGCTGCCGTGCTGGCCGTATGCGGCACGGTGCTCTACCTGGATGCCTTCGGTCTGCTCGCACGCGGCTATTACTATGCCGGCTTCGGGCTCGGTGCCGCCGTGCTGGCGGTGCTGCTGGCAGGCGCCTGCGCCCTCGCCTTCAGGCGCGGACATGGCCGCGTCCAGGCCTGCGCCGTCCTCGGCGCCGTCGCGCTGTTCTCGTTCACGCGCCTGCCGACCGGGAACCTGGCCGACGCCCTGCTCGACCCGCTGCTGTGCGCCTGGGCCCTGTTCTCGCTCGGCCAAACCGCCCTGCGCGCCCTGCTGCGCCGCGGCGCCCGCCCACAAGTGGCCGCGCTGCCTCAGGACCTGCCGGCCCTGCGCGCGGCCGGCGCCGAACCGTTTTCACCCATCAAGGAGTAATCAGTGGCACACCAGAAGTCGCTTCTTCATCCCGCCATCGCCACCGGGATCGTCATCAACATCTTCGTCCTGCTGCTGGCGGTCGCCAACAGGGGCGACACGGCCGCCCTGTGGCGCCTGCTGGTCGAGGACGGCATCGTCGAATGGATGCAGTTCCTCTGCTTCACGATGCTCTCGATCCTGCTCGGCTTCGCCTTCTTCGAGCGTCTCAAGCGCACCGACCGCGGCGCGCTGGAACTGCTGGCGCTGGGCGGCCTGAGCCTGCTGTGTGCGCTGGCCGCACTGGAAGAGATCTCCTGGTTCCAGCGCATCCTGCACGTGCAGTCGTCCGAGTACTTCCTGCAGCATAACCGCCAGGGCGAGACCAACATCCACAACCTCGCCATGGGCAACGGCAGTCTGCACAAGAACGTGCTGCTGAAACTCATCGCCATCGCCGGCCTCACCCACAACCTGATCCTGCCGCTGGTGGCGCGCTTCAAGCCGGGGGTGCGCAGCTGGGTCGAGAAGCTGGGCCTGTACCTGCCGCCGCTGTCGGCTTCGGTCATCTACCTGGTGCTGGTGGCGCTGTCGCATGCGCTGATCGACCATCCGCGCAAGGGCGAGCTGGGCGAGATGTTCGGCGCCGTGCACTACCTGGCGACCGTGTTCGCGGCGTATTTTGCGGGCGTGCAGTACACCCGTCCGACGCTGTTCGATAACCCGGCTGATATTCGCCGCCTGTCGAAGCTGTTCGCCGCCTGGATGGTGTTCCTGTTGTTCGTTGCCTGGCTGCTGAGCGCCGGCGCAGGCGCCGCCGCTCAGCTGGCTTCGTAAAGCGGGCCAACAACGCGGCGGCCCGCGGCCGCCGCAGCTTCCCTCTTCAGAACCCGTAGTTCACGCGGGCATAGATATAACGTCCCCCACGCCCGAACGGCGCATAGTTCGCGAACGGCGTATTGCCCGTGGTGTTCAGTGCCGGCGGCTGGGTCTCCGGATACTGGTCGAACAGGTTGTCCGCGCCCAGCGCCAGCGACAGCTTCGGCGTGATGGCGAAGCGTCCTTCCAGGTCGACCACCGTCTTCGCACCCATCCAGAAGTCCAGCGCCGCCGTGGTCCCGGGCGAGAGCACCTTGCCGTAGCGGGTGGCGCGGAAGGTCGCGCCCCACGCGCCGAGTTTCCAGTTCACGTTGGCGCTGATCTTGTTCTCGGGCTGGCCCTTTTCCAGCGACAGCACGTTGAGGCGGTCGAACAGCACCGGCGCCGGGTTCAGGGCCGCCAGCTGCGCGGTCACCGGGGTCTTCGTCACTTTCGTGTCGGTGAAGTTGCCGGCCAGGGTGAAGTCGAAGTTGCCCGCCTCCACAGTGCGCATCGGCCAGCTCACCACCACGTCCACGCCCTGGGTGCGGGTGTCGACGCCGTTGATGAAGAAGCGCCCGCCGCCCACGCCGTTGATGCCCTGCGAGATGATGTAGTTGCGTACGTTCGTCTGGGTCAGGTTCTCGGACAGCACGATGCGGTCCTTGATCCGGATGCGGTAGGCGTCGATCGTGATGCTGAAGGGGTCGAAGCGCAGCACCGCGCCGAGCGAGGCGTTGACCGACTTTTCCGCTTCCAGCGGCCTGGCGCCGAGGGCCACCGCGACCCGGTCGGTCGGCTTGAAGGTGGTGATCTCGAACGGCACGCCGTTGATGAAGTTGGTCGAGGTCGCGGTGAAGTTCTGCTGCTGCGGCGACGGCGCCCGGAAGCCGTTCTGGACCGCGCCGCGCAGGGCGAAGGCCTTGCTGAAGTCGTAGCGGCCCGAGAGCTTGCCGGCCAGGCTGTTGCCGAAGTCGGAGTAATGCTCGGCGCGCACCGCCACCGAGGCCAGGAACTCCGGCGTCACGTTCGCTTCCAGGTCCACGAAAGCGCCGACCGCGCTGCGGTGGGCGTCGACTTCGTTCGAGGGACGGAAACCCGGGAACACCTGGGCGCCCGGCGCGGCAGGCACCCCGGTCGGCAGGATCTCGGGACCGGCGCGCCAGGAATCCGGCTCGCCCGCGAACAGCTCGTAGCCTTCGCGGCGGGACTCAAGGCCGACCGCGACGTTCAGCGGCGACGCGAAGCCGCCCACGTCCAGCGAACGCACGCCGGTCAGGTTGAATACCAGCTGGTCGTAGGCATAGCCGCCGGCGTAGAACTCGCGCTTGCTGCTAGGGCCGATCGAACGGTTCAGCGTGTTCTGGATGTCGTACTTCATCTTGTTCTTGCCGTAGCCGAGCGAGGCGTCCATGTCCCAGCTGCCCTGGGTCCAGGTGACGCCGCCCAGGGCCGAGAAGTCGTCCACGGTGGGCGCGATGATCGGCAGGAAGCCGTCCGGGTAGATCGAGATGATGTTGCGCGCATCCTGGGCCGGGCGGAAGAAGCCGCCGGAGCGCGCTTCGCGGTTCTGGTAGCTGGCCCAGCCGTACAGCTTGACGCCCCCGCCCAGGTTCGAGCCCGCATTGGCGAACAGGGTGGCCTGTTCCATCTCCGGTTCGCCGTACCAGGCGTTGAAGCGGTTGATGGTCAGTTCGCGCGGGTCGAAGCCGCCGCCCGCCAGACGCGGGTATTGCTGGCGCATGTCGTAGCCGCTGCGTTCGGTGCGGTGCTGGTCCTTGTATTCGGCCGCGATGGTGAGATAGCCGTTCTCGCCCAGCGCCAGGCCCTTCCACAGGCTGACGGTGGCAGTCTGGCCGTCGGTGCGCTCGCGCGAAGCGGGCGCGGTCCAGGTCGAGCCGGCCGGGCCGACGTCGTTCCACAGGTCGTATTCGGTCTTGCGCGCGCCGTAGGTGACGAAGGCTTCGCCGCCGCTGCTGTCGGTGCGCAGGCGCAGGTTGACCACGCCCGAGATCGCGTCCGAACCGTACTGGGCAGCGGCGCCGTCGCGCAGTACCTCGACGCTTTTGACGATCGCGGTCGGGATGGTGTTCATGTCCACCGCCGCCGAGCCGCGGCCGATCGAGCCGTTGACGTTGACCAGCGAAGAGGCGTGGCGGCGCTTGGAGTTGACCAGCACCAGCGTCTGGTCCGGCGCCATGCCGCGCAGGGTGGCCGGGCGGATGGTGTCGGTGCCGTCGGTGATGGCCGGACGGGGGAAATTCAGCGAAGGCAGGGCCATCGACAGCGCCTGGTTCATCTCGGTGCTGCCGGCGTTCTTGAGCGTGTCGGCCGAGATGATGTCGACCGGCGCCGCGGTGTCGAGCGCGGTGCGGTTGGCCACGCGGGTGCCGGTGACCACCACGGTGGCCGCCGCGGACGGGTCGGTGCTGGAAGCGGGCGCCGTGTCCTGGGCATGGGCGCCGGAAAACACCGAGGCGATGGCAAGGGCAAGGACAGTCTTTTCCGTAACGTGTTTCTGCATCTTGGTTTTCCTCTTGTTGTGGTCGCACGCCGCAGATCGGGGGTGCGATTTTGATACTGCTGGGCACGCTCAAAGATGTCAATTCGGAAATTTCCGTTAGGGCATATTTACAACACCGCCAGCACGTCAGGCTGGCGTAAGGATGGGCTGGCGCGCCCTGTTACACTGCCTTCCGTTATGTGGATGGGCTGACGATGAATGATTCCCTGTTTCCCGGCTGGCGCCGGTTCGCAATCGAGACCGCGGGGGGCGTGACGATCGCAGGCAGCACCGCCGGCGCCGGCCCGGCGCTCCTGCTGCTGCACGGCCACCCGCAGACCCATGCGATCTGGCACAAGGTGGCGCCGGCGCTACTCCAGCACTTCACGGTGGTGGCCTGCGACCTGCGCGGCTATGGCGATTCGTCCAAGCCGGCGGGCGAACCAGGCCATGCCAACTACAGCAAGCGCAGCATGGCCGCCGACATGCTGGCCGTGATGCGCCGCCTCGGCTTCGAGCGCTTCGCCGTGATGGCGCACGACCGCGGCGCGCGGGTCGCGCACCGGCTGCTGGCCGATGCACCGCAGGCGGTGGAGCGGGCCGTGCTGCTCGACATCGCGCCGACCCTGGCGATGTACGAAGGCACCACGCAGGCCTTTGCGCGCGCCTACTGGCACTGGTTCTTCCTGATCCAGCCGGCGCCGCTGCCGGAACGCCTGATCGAGGCCGATCCAGGCGCCTACCTGCGCGACGTGATGGGCCGGCGCAGCGCGGGCCTGGCGCCTTTTGACCCGCGCGCGCTGGCCGAGTACGCGCGCTGCCTCGCCCTGCCGGGCGCCGCCCACGGCATCTGCGAGGATTACCGGGCGGCCGCCTCGATCGACCTCGAGCACGACCGCTTCGACCGCGACAATGGCCGCCTGGCGGACACGCCGCTGCTGGCACTGTGGGGCGCCGAAGGCGTGGTGGCGCGCTGCTTCGATCCGCTGCTGGCGTGGCGCCGGGTGGCGCGCCGGGTCGAGGGCGAGGCGCTGCCCTGCGGCCATTACATTCCGGAAGAAGCGCCCGATGCACTGCTGGCCCGGGCCCTGCCATTCTTGCTAGGTCGGTGAGAAACCGAGGATTTTCGTCCTGTTCGCTCTGGTATCGTCTGCGGCGCGGTTCACCCACCGCGCGTAACGCATAACCTGAAAGAGAGAACAATGAAAAAAGCGATCCTCGCCCTCCCCGCCCTGGCCGCAGCCGCCATCGCCGTGCTCGCCACCGGCTGCACCATCGTCGATACCGGCGAAGTCGGCCTGCGCGTGAACTTCGACAAGACCATCGAGCCCGAAGAGCGGGTGGCCGGCAGCTTCAACCAGACCGTCGTCGGCAAGATCCTCACCTTCCCGGTGAAGGACGTCAGCGTGGACGTGCAGAACCTGACGCCGCTCGCGGCCGACAACTCGACCATGAAGGAATTCGACATCAGCGTGATCTACAACATCACGCCGTCGTCGGTGTCGGACCTGTACATCAACAAGAGCCGCTCCTTCCACACGATGGACGAGAGCGGCGACATCTACCTGATGCACGCCTACATCTACCAGACCGCGCGCAATGCCGTGTACAAGACCGCGCGCAAGTACGAGGCGCTGAACATGAACGACAACCGCGCCCAGATCGAGCAGGAAATCCAGGAAACGATGGCGGCCACCTGAACGAGGAAAAGCTCAGCGGCATCGTGATCTCGCAGGTACGCGTGGGCAGCATGGTACCGAGCGACGCGGTCAAGGCCAGCGCCGACAACCTGGTGCGCGCCAAGAACGAAGAGAAGACCAAGGAAGTCGAGGTCCAGATCGCCCGGAAGGAAGCGGAGCGCATCGCGGCGCTGAACGCCAATGCCGGCGCGATCGCCTACATGCAGGCCCAGGCGCAGATGAAGATCGCGGAAGGCATCGCCGAGGGCAAGGTGCAGACGGTGGTGATCCCTTACGACTTCAAGGGCATGGTCAACATCACTTCCAAGTAGTCGCCTTGGTAGGGTGGGCGGATTTCCGCCCACGCGTTCAGCCAGTGCGCGCGATTCGGCGAGGCGGTATGTGTGGACCGCGTGGGCGGGAGGACCCGCCCACCCTACAGAAGCCTTGACCATTCAGCCGCGCGCCACCTGGTCATGCGCTTGCCTATAATCGGTCGCCGCAGGGCCTGGCGCGCGCCGCCACGGCCCTGCTGACGATGCACTACGGGCCGGCGCGCTCTTCGCCAGCAAGTTCCCCTTTCTCGTTTGATCGGCATCTATGGATCGCACCGATGAGGAATGGTTTGCGTCGACCGGTGACGGCAACACGCCCCGTCGCCTGCTGGGTTTACGCGAGGCTATTGCCCTGATCGTCGGCGTGGTCATCGGCGCCGGCATCTTCAAGGCCCCCTCCATCGTCGCCGGCCTGAGCGGCAGCGCGGACTGGATGTTCGCGATGTGGATCCTCGGCGGGCTGATCTCCCTGGTCGGCGCCCTGTGCTATTCGGAACTGACCACCGCCTATCCCCATCCCGGCGGCGACTACCACTTCCTGCACCGCGCCTACGGACGCTCGACCGCCTTCCTGTTCGGCTGGGCGCGCTTCGCGGTGATCACCACCGGCTCCATCGCCCTGCTCGCCTTCGTATTCGGCGACTACATGCAGCAGGCCATGCCCTTGAGCATGCTGCCGGAGGGCTGGGGCGCCACCGCCTATGCCTGCGGCGTGATCGTCGTCCTGTCCCTGGTCAACCTGCAGGGCCTGCGCGCGGGCGCCGGGACCCAGATGTGGCTGACCGTGGCCGAGGTCGGCGGCCTGGTGCTGCTGGCCGTGGCCGCGCCTTCTTCACCGACGGCGGCGCGCCGGCGGCCATGGTCGACAGCGCCGCGGCCCCGGTCTCGTTCGGCATGGCCATGGTCTTCGTGCTGCTCACCTACGGCGGCTGGAACGAGGCCGCCTACATCAGCGCCGAGGTGCGCGGCGGCGCCGCCAGCATGGTGCGCGCGCTGACCCTGTCCATCCTCATCATCACCGTGCTCTACCTGATGGTCACCTGGGCCTGCCTCGAAGCGCTCGGGATGCAGGGCATGGCCAGGTCCGCGGCGCTGGCCGCCGACGTGATGGGCCTGGCCTTCGGTGCGCCGGGTCAGAAGCTCATCTCCCTGCTTGTCGCGATCTCGGCGCTGACCTCGATCAACGCCACCATGATCGTCGGCGCCCGCACCGGCTTCGCGGTCGGGCGCGACTGGGCCGCGCTCGGGCGCCTGGCCCAGTGGGACGGCGCGCGCGGCACGCCGGCGGTGGCGATGGCGATCCAGTGCGGCGCCGCCCTGGTGCTGGTGTTCGTCGGCGTCGCCTTCGGCAGCGGCTTCAAGGCCATGGTCGAATTCACGGCGCCCGTGTTCTGGCTGTTCTTCCTGCTCAGCGGCGTGTCGCTGTTCGTGCTGCGCCGGCGCGAACCGGACCTGCCGCGCCCGTTCCGGGTGCCCCTGTATCCCCTGCTGCCGCTGCTGTTCTGCGCCAGCTGCGCCTACATGCGGTGGTCCAGCCTGTCCTATGTCGCCGGCCAGACGCTCGGCGGGCTGAACGCGGCCTGGATTGGCGTGGCGGTGCTCGCCAGCGGCTCGCTGCTGCTCTTCTTCCTCGACCGGAACGACCGGTCGGTCCAGACCTCACCACCAGGAGAATGAGAATGACTACCGATGCACGCCGTCGTACCTTGCTGCTGTCCGCCGCCGCAACTGCCGGAATGGGCTTGCTGAGCGCCCCTTCGGCGCTGGCCCAGGCCCTGGCCGAGCCGGAACATCTCGATGTGCCCTATGTGCCGACCCCGCAGGAAGTCGTCGACCGCATGCTGGCGATGGCGAAGGTCGGCAAGAACGACGTCCTGTACGACCTCGGCTGCGGCGACGGCCGCATTGTCGTCACCGCCGCCAAGGCGCGCGGGGCGCGCGGCACCGGGATCGACCTCAATCCGGTGCGGATCGCCGAAGCCAGGGAGAACGCCAGGCTCGCAGGCGTGTCCGACCGCGTCAGCTTCAAGGTCGGCGACCTGTTCCAGGCCGACGTCTCGCCTGCCACCGTGGTCACGCTCTACCTGCTGCCCTCGGTAAACGTGAAATTGCGGCCGCGCCTGTGGCGGCAGCTGAAGGTCGGCACCCGCGTGGTTTCGCACGCCTTCGACATGGGCCCCGAATGGCCGGCCGAAAGGAAGGACGAGGTGGATGGCCGCACCATTTATTACTGGATCATTACCGAAGCGAACAAACGGGCGGTGAAGGCCTAGGCTTCAGGGAAGCGATCCTGCGGTGGGCGAGGTCTCGCGCAGCGGCACGCGCCAGGTCTCGCCGATGCGCAGCACGCCGAATGCGTCCTCGCTGACGCCCTGGGCCTGGCGCGCGATCGCCAGGTCGCGCGGGGCCTGGTCGAGGCGTTCCTGGCCCATCGGATACGTCCCCCAGTGCATGCCGATGCTGCGCCGCACGCGCAGTTCGCGGTGGATGCGCACGGCTTCGTCGGGACTCACGTGGGAATTGCGGTACCACACCGGCTGGTAGGCGCCAATGCCGATCGCGGCCAGGTCGAAGCCCTCAGGATAGCGGGCCGCGATGTCCTGGATGTCCTTCGAATAGCCGAGGTCGCCTGAAAAGAAGAAGGAGAAGCCCGGACGGGTCACGGCCCAGCCGCCCCACAGCGTCCGGTTGCGGTCGTAGAGCCCGCGCGCCGACCAGTGGTGCACCGGCAGCAGTTGCAGCGTGTGGCCACCCAGGGTGGCCTGGTCCCACCAGTCGAGGCGGACGATGCGCGAGCGGTCGCCGTTCGTCACGTTCTCGACCAGCCAGAGATCGATCCCGAGTGGCACATACAGCATCGGCGGCCCGCCCTTCTGGCGGTACAGCGCGCGCAGCGAGTCGAGCGACAGGTGGTCGTAGTGCGAATGGCTGATCAGGATCGCGTCGATGTGCGGCAACTGGTTCAGGGCAATTCCCGGCGGCTGGTGGCGCTTCGGCCCGGCGAAGGACACGGGCGAGGCGCGCTCGTCGAAGATCGGGTCGGTCAGGATGTTCAGGCCGGCGCCGCTCTGCAGCAGGAAGGACGCGTGGCCGATCCAGGTCAGCGCCGGCTGAACAGGATTGCCTTGGATGAAGTCCAGGTCCGGCGTCACCTGCCCGATCGGCGCCAGCGGCAGGCGCTCTGAGCCATCCGAGGTCCAGTTCTTCATCCTGCCGGCCAAGCCTTGGAAGAAGCCGGTCCGGGGTGGCTGGTAGTCGGGATTGTTCGGATAGTTGTTGGCGAACCCCTGCGGCCGGTGGTGCGGCTTGCTTGCGTCGTAATAGGGATTGACCTGGGCGCAGCCGGCCAGGAACAGGGTGGCGGCGGCAAAAAGGATGGCGGCGCGGGCGGATGGGCGCATGGATGGGCTGGGCTTTCGAAAACGGCAGTATAGGCGATCAGGGCAAGCCGGCCCGCATGCAAAGAATATTTGCATGCCAGGGCCCGGGTGCAAACATCCTTTGCATGAATGCCCTGCAGGCCGAAGAGCGTTTGCACGCGACCCGCGTCCACACCATCGCGAACGCATTTTGCCATTTCCTTATGCTTGGCAAACAGGTAAGCTAACGGGCCCAGCGCCTGCGCTGGCGCGTCCGCGGCCGCATCCCGCGCCCGGACCAGCTCCCGGCCACAAGCCGGGACGTCTCGTGCGCGTCCGCTGTCATTCTGCTACCGTAGCGGAGGCGGCGGATGCCGACCGGCCCCGGCGGGCGTGCCTGCCGCCGGCCCGGACACGAACATCGCATCCCTGCCGCAGCGACCACTTCAACAATTTTTGGCGATTGCTATGACTTCTTCGACAGACACTGACACCGGTCTCCCCCTCGACATGATCATCTTCGGCGGCATGGGCGACCTGGCGATGCGCAAGCTCCTGCCCGCGCTCTACATGGCCTTCCTGCACGGTAACCTGCCGACCCCGACCCGCATCATCTCGACCGGGCGCCAGGAATACGACCGCGAAGCCTACCTCGCCCACGTCGAAGCGAATTCGCGCAGCTTCATCGCCAGCAGCAATTTCAACGACAAGACCTGGGACGGCTTCCTGCAGCTGCTCGAATACGTGCGCCTCGACGTCGAAAAGGCGCCCGACTTCGGCGCCCTGGCGCGCGCCACCCACCCCGGCGCCCAGCGCGTGTTCTACCTGTCGACCTCGCCCTCGCTGTTCACCACCATCTGCGACAAGCTGGCCAGCGCCGGCCTGGTCGACGCCAGGGCGCGCGTGGTGCTGGAAAAACCGCTCGGCCACGACCTGGACTCGGCGGTGGCGATCAACGAGGCGGTCGGCAAGCACTTCGCCGAATCGCAGATCTACCGCATCGACCACTATCTCGGCAAGGAAACCGTGCAGAACCTGATGGTGCTGCGCTTCGGCAACTCGATCCTGGAGCCGCTGTGGCGCGCCCCGAACATCTCGAGCGTGCAGATCACGGTGGCCGAGGAAGTCGGCGTCGGCAGCCGCGCCGGCTTCTACGACGGCACCGGCGCCATGCGCGACATGGTGCAGAACCACCTGCTGCAGCTGCTGTGCATTGTCGCGATGGAGCCGCCCACTTCACTGTCGCCGGACGCGGTGCGCGACGAGAAGCTGAAGGTGATCCGCTCGCTGCGCCGCTTCGGCCTCGCGGACATCGCGCGCGACACGGTGCGCGGGCAATACGTGCACGGTGTCAGCGGCAACCAGGAAGTGGCCGGCTACCACGAAGAGAAGAATGTGCCGGCGGACAGCAAGACCGAGACCTTCGTCGCCCTGCGCGCCCACATCGACACCTGGCGCTGGTCCAAGGTGCCGTTCTACCTGCGCACCGGCAAGCGGATGCAGCGCCGCTCGTCCAAGATTGTGGTCGAGTTCGCTAATCCGCCCTTCCCCCTGTTCCCGGAGATGCCGGGTGGGGTCGCCAACCGCCTGGTGATCGAGCTGCAGCCGGAAGAAGCAATCAAGCTGCAGATCATGGCCAAGCAGCCGGGCAGCGGCATGCAGATGCAGCAGGTGGCCCTCAACCTCGACCTGCAATCGGCCTTCCAGCAGCGCCGCGCCGAAGCCTACGAGCGCCTGCTCATCGACGTGGTACGCGGGCGCCTGACCCACTTCATGCGCCGCGACGAACTGGAAGCGGCGTGGGAATGGGCCGACCCGATCATCGAGGGCTGGTCCACGCTGGGCCAGAAGCCGCATCCCTATGCGGCGGGATCCTGGGGCCCGGCCGAATCGTTCGCGCTGCTGGCGCGCGACGGGTTCGCCTGGGTCGAATAAATCGTAGGGTGGGCGGCTTGACCGCCCACGCGCTCACCCCCCGGTCAAGCAGAGGCTAGCTCTGCTCATCGACGGGTTGAACGCGTGGGCAGGAAGACCTGCCCACCCTACGCGACGTGGACGATCTGCGCGCGCGACGCCATTTCATCCACCCATACAACCCGCCATTCACCAGCAACACTCCGGCCGCCAGCGACAGTTGCAGCCCACGTGTCATCTCCCCCGGATAGATCAGCGGCAGCAAGTAGTGGTCGATGAAGCCGCCGCCGTAGCGGGATTCCCCGGCCAGCAGCCGAAAATGGCTCTCTGCATAAGTCAGCGGACAGATCGCCCCCAGCACCTCGATCGCCACGCCCCAGCCGGCAGCAAGCAGGTGCAGCGGCAGCAGGCGCGGCCGGCGCGCCACCAGCAGCGCGCCGAACACGACGAAGAGAATGAAGCCGAGGTGGATTAGCAGCACGCCGTCGGCAAGGATGCCGTAGAGCACGTCGTATCGATCCTTCAGGAGAGGGGCGCATCAGCAGTTTAATACGCCGCAAACGGCCGCGCGATGCCTATCGTGCGCGATTGAAGACCGGGGCGGCACGGCGTACAGTAACGCCTCGCCAATTCGACGGGATCGCCATGCACGCCCTGAACCTGCCTTCGTTTGCTTCGCTCGGAGCAATGACTCTCAAGAATATGGACCGCAGCCGCCAGGCGCGCGGCAAGATGCTGGAACGCGCCGGCTACGGCCCGCAACAAACACCCCACACCGTGCTGCACAGCGAGCCCGGCCTCAGCCTGCGCAGCTACGGCAGTGCCAGGCCTGACGCGCACGACGCTCCCGCCGTGCTGCTGGTGCCCGCCCCCATCAAGCGCTCCTACATCTGGGACCTGGCGCCGCGCATCAGCGTGGTGCGGCGCTGGATGGAAGCCGGCTACCGGGTCTACCTGGCCGAATGGACGCAGGTAGCCGAGGACGTAGACGATTTCGGCCTGGACGATTACGGCGGCCGCCTGCTGGAAGCCGCCCGCCGCGCCATCGCCGCCGACAGCGGCAAGGAAAGCCTCACCCTGGCCGGCCACTCGCTGGGCGGCATCCTGGCCGCCATCTACAGCTGCCTGCATCCGGACCGGGTCGACGCCACCATCCTGCTCGAGTCGCCGCTGCATTTCGAGAGCGGCGCCTGTTGTTTCCGCCCGCTGGTCGATGCGACGCCGCACGCGCGCCAGCTGGCCGACACCTTCCGCCAGGTGCCGGGCGTGTTCCTCAACATGATGAGCGCACTGGCCGAGCCGCATGCCTTCGGCTGGGAGCGCATGCAAGATCGCTGGTTGTCGCTGGGCAACCCGCAGGCCATGACGACACACATGCGGGTGGAGCGCTGGACCCACGACGAGTTTGCGCTGCCGGGTCGCCTGTTCACCGACCTGGTCGAAAGCCTGTACCGCAAGGACGAGTTCATGCAGGGCCAGCTCGCGATCGGCGCGCGCCGCATCGGCCCGCAAGACCTGCGCGCCCCGCTGCTGAGCGTGGTCGATCCGCGCAGCAAGGTGATCCCGGAAGCGGCCCTGGTGCCCTTCCACGAGGCCGCGGCCAGCCCGCGCAAGCGGCTGCTGCACTACGGAGGCGACATCGGCGTCAACCTGCAGCACGTCGGGGTGCTGGTCGGCGACAGTGCGCACGCGCGCATCTGGCCGGAAATCTTCCGCTGGCTGGCAAACGGCGACGACTAACCCGACCAGCGGTCACACGCCGGTCCGCCGTCGCGCAGCGGCGGCGCAGGCAACGTGCAGCGAGGCGCGCCCATCTGGGGTACCATGCCGGGCTTCCGACATTGTTGCCAAGGATCCGCGTGTTCGCCGTACTCGCTCTCGACATGGGAGCCGCCATGAAAACCCTCGTGCTGACCCTCGACCTGGTCGGCACCTTCGTGTTCGCCCTCAGCGGCGCCACCGCCGGCGTGCGCCGCCGCCTCGACATCTTCGGGGTGCTGGTGCTGTCCTTCGTCGCCGCCAACTCGGGCGGCATCGTGCGCGACGTCCTGATCGGCGCCACCCCGCCGGCCGCGCTGAGCGACTGGCGCTACCTCGCGGTGTCGATCCTCGCGGGCCTGGTGATCTTCTTCTGGTATCCCATCATCAACCGGCTGCGCAACGCGGTCCTGATCTTCGACGGCGCCGGCCTGGCGCTGTTCTGCGTGGCCGGCGCCCAGAAGGCGCTGGTGTTCGGCCTGGAACCGATGATGGCGGCCCTGCTCGGCATGCTGACCGGCATCGGCGGCGGCATCGCGCGCGACGTGCTGCTCAACGACGTGCCGGCCGTGTTCCGCTCCGACATCTACGCAGTCGCGGCGCTGGCCGGCGCCAGCGTAGTGGTGATCGGCGACGCCCTGCAACTGCCCACCACCGCGACCGCCTGCACCGGCGCGGCCCTGTGCTTCGGCCTGCGCCTGGCCGCGATCCGCTACGGCTGGCACCTGCCCACCGCGCGCACGCCGGACCCGGTGGAAGAGGACAAGGACCCCAACCGCGGCGGTTTCCGCTGAACGCGGCCGTGGACTGCATCGTCACCGATCACTGGATCGACGCCCCCGGCGGCCGTTTGTTCGCGCGCCGCTGGACCCCGTCGGCCGACGGCGGGGCGGCCGCACCGCTCCTGCTGCTGCACGACTCGCTCGGCTGCGTCGAACTGTGGCGCGGCTTTCCCCTGGCGCTGGCGCGCGCGAGCGGCCGCAGCGTGATCGCCTACGACCGCCTCGGCTTCGGCCGCTCCGGCGCGCGCCAGGGCAAGCTGCCCGTCGGCTTCATCGACGACGAAGCCTTGGTGAACATCCCGCTGCTGTGCGCCTGCTTCGGATTCGAGCGTTTCGTCGTGTTCGGCCACAGCGTCGGCGGCGGCATGGCGGTGCACGCCGCGGCGGCGTTTCCCGAGGACTGCATCGGCCTGGTCACCGAGTCGGCCCAATCCTTCGTCGAAGAGCGCACCCGCGCCGGCATCCTGGAAGCGAAAGCGCAGTTCGCCCGGCCGGGAGCGATGGAGCGCCTGGCGCGCTACCACGGCGACAAGGCGCCCTGGGTGCTCGCGGCCTGGACCGACACCTGGCTCTCGCCCGCCTTTTCCAGCTGGACGCTGGACGCCGTCCTGCCGCGGGTCGCCTGCCCGGTGCTGGTCCTGCACGGCGAAGACGACGAATATGGCTCGCCGGCGCAGCCGGCACGCATCGCGCGTGGCGTCGCCGGCCCGGTCGAGTGCGTGCTCCTGCCCGGCGTGCGGCACCTGCCGCACCGCGAACAGGAAGCAGCGGTCGCCGGCCGCGTGGCCGCGTTCACGGCGGCGCTGCCGGCGCGCCGCCCCTAGCCCGAGCGCCCGTTCAGCAGGTGCCCGGCTTGATGCGCTCGACCTCGAGCCCGAACAGCGGACGCAGGCGCGTGCCGAAGACGTTCCCGGCAAATGCCGCCACCAGCCACAGCCAGCCGTGCAGGCTGCCCGACAGGATGCCGCTGAAGTAGGCGCCGATGTTGCAGCCATAAGCCAGGCGGGCGCCATAACCGAGCATCAGGCCGCCGACCACCGCCGCCGCCAGCGAACGCAGCGGCAGGCGCCACACCGGGGAATAGCGCCCCGCGAGCGCCGCCGCCAGCATCGCGCCGATCACGATCCCGATATCCATCACCGAAGTCACGTCATGCGACACGGGCGCCGCCAGCGCCGCCGCATTCGCCTTGCTGGTCCAGTAGGGCCAGCTGGCGATGTCGACGCCCATGACGGTGGCCGCCTTGGCGCCCCACAGGGCGAACGCCGAGGTCACGCCCCACGGCCGCCCGGCCAGCGCCAGGGTTGCGAAATTCAGGATGACGAGGGCGATCGCGCCCGCCAGCAGCGGCCACGGACCGTGCAGCCAGCGCGAGCCCAGGACCGGACGCAGCTCGCTGCCCACGAGGCGCCCGTGCCGGCGCTTCTCGACCGCCACCGTGATGGCCGCGATCAGCGCGAACACCGCCAGGTTCAGCACCAGCGCCGGCACCAGGCCGAGGACGTTCACCAGCGACATCGGCTTGAGCTGCGGCTGCGCGGTCCAGAACGGCATGTGGGCGGTGGCGATCACCGAGCCGGCGATGAAGGCGGCCAGGGTCACCACCATGCGCGTGCTGCCGCCGCCCACCGTGTACAGGGTACCCGAGGCGCAGCCGCCGCCCAGCTGCATGCCGATGCCGAACAGGAAGGCACCGACGATTACCGAGGTGCCGGCCGGCGACACCAGGCCGCTGACCGGGTTGCCGAACAGCGTGCCGCTGGCCAGCACCGGAAAGAACAGCAGCACGCCAATGCCCAGCATGAGCATCTGCGCGCGCAGCCCGGCGCCGCGGCCGTCGGCGATGAAGACGCGCCAGGCCGAGGTGAAGCCGAACGAGGCGTGGTACAGCGAGACGCCGAACAGTGCGCCGACGATGAACAGCGCCGACTGGCGCGGTCCCACTTCCTGCGCGAGATACCACGCGCCCAGCAGGAGCAGGAGGAGTGAGACCCCGAGGGGTTTGACGTCGATGTCGGCGCGGCGCAGCGGCGGTAGAGTTGCGGAATCGGGCATGATCGAACTGAAGTAGGCGACGAAGCCTGGCATTGTCGCGCGATTTGCTCCGCGATGCACAGGCCGGTGCCGCGGTGCGGTGCTAGTCGAGGGCCCGGTTGCGCGACTCGAGGTCGACGCACAGGATCGCGACCGCGCCGATGACGAGAAAGGCTGCCAGCATCGCCAGCGCCAGGGTGAAGTGGACCGCCATCACCGGCGCCACGATGCTCGGCGCGAACAGGCCGCCGAAACGCGCCACCGCGCCGGCCATGCCCATGCCGCTGGCGCGCAGGCCGGTCGGATAGACTTCCGGCGTAAACGCATACAGCGCGCCCCAGGTGCCGAGCAGCGCGAAACTCATCAGGAGGGTCGAGCCGACCACCACCCAGGTGGCGTTGCCCAGGCTGTAGGCCATGCAGCCGGCCGCGCTCAGGAGCAGGAAGCCGACCAGGGTGGGCTTCCTGCCCCAGCGCTCCACGCCGTAGGCGGACAGCGCGAAGCCGGGCAACTGGACCAGGGCCAGCACGATCAGGAATTCCTGGCCGCGCAGGAAGCCGAAACCCTCACCCGCCAGCTTCACGGGCAGGTAGACGAACACACCGTAATAGGCGATCGAGATCAACATCCAGGCCACGAACAGCGCGACGCTGCGCCGGCGCAGCTGGTCCGCGAACAGGGCCGCGAGCGGCGTCCTGGCCGCGGCCTCGGTCCGCAAGGCCGGGATCGCGACGGCCCGGCCGTTGACGGCGGCCACCCGCTGCAGCACCGCGCGCGCCTGCTCGCCCTGGCCATTGCGGTTCAGGTACATGGGCGACTCGGGCACGTACAGGCGCAGAACCACCCCGGCCAGGGCCGGCAGGCTGGTAGCGAGGAAGATCATGCGCCAGGCGTCGTCGCCCCGTTGCTGCGCCACCAGGGCCAGCACCGCCAGCAGGATGGTGCCCACCGCCCAGAACGATTCGAGCAGCACCAGCCAGCGCCCGCGCCGGTCGCTCGGCAGGAATTCGGCCATCATGGTGTAGTCCACCGGCAGCGTGCCGCCCACGCCCACGCCGGTGAGAAAGCGCAGCGCCAGCAGCCAGCCGAAGTCCGGGGCGAAGCTTGACGCCGCGCCGAAGCAGGCGTCCAGCACCACCGCCCCCATCAGCACCGGGCGGCGCCCGATGCGGTCGGCCAGGCGCCCGAAGGCGAAGGCGCCGACCAGCATCCCGACGAAGAACACGGTGCCGGTCTGCAGCGCCTGTGGCAGCGGGATGCCGAAGGTATGGGCGATCGAGGGCGCGGAAAAGCCGATCGACAGCACCTGCATCGCGTCGGCCATCCAGACCAGGCCGAAGATGGCGAACAGGCGGTACTGGAAGCGGCCGACGCCGGCGGCCTGGATGCCCTCTTCCACTGTGCTGGTCGCGCTGGACATCCTTTGCCTCTCCTCTGTATGCGCCATATGGCCGTAACCTGAGTCTGCAACAAAGACCGTGACAGAACTGTGCACTGGCGGACATATGCGCATCGAATCAAATTCATGGCATAGCAATGTTGATTGCTAGGTCATGGCAACATTCGTGCTATTGTGATTCCGAACAGTCGCATCGGCGATGCTGCGCGCCTGCAAGCACGCACATCATGGGCCCACCACACTCATCCCGACTTCATGAACAAGAAATGGATCCTGCCGTCCTTGCTGGCGTTGACCATGCTCGGCCTGTTTGCCGCGTTCGAACACCGGTCCCGGCAAGAGGTGGTGGTCGATCGCGCCATGCGCTCTGAGGTGATCGAGGCGCTGGTGGCGCAGCTGAACGCGCACTACGTCGTCCCTGACCAGGCCCGGCAGATCGAAGCCCTCCTGCGGTGGCACCAGCGCGAGGGCAAGTACGACAGGATCACGAACGGCTTCCGGCTGGCGGACCGGCTCACTGCCGACCTGCGTGGCGTGACCGGGGACCTGCACATGAAGCTGTGGTTCAAGCCCGGGCTGGACAAGCCCGACGAAGGGGCCAGGCCTCCACTTGTGACGGCAGCGCAATGGGAGCAGCGCTACAACGTCTTCCAGCGCTACCGGATGCGCTACACGGCGGAGCGCGAGGTCGGGCGGGTCCGCATACTGGACCACAACATCGGCTACCTGAAGATTGCCAGTTTCCCCGACGCCTACCTCATCGCCGGCAAATTTGCCGCGGCAATGGATGAACTTGCCGACACGGATGGACTCATCCTGGACCTGAGTCCGAATGCCGGCGGCGATCCCGATTCGGTGGCCTTGCTGATCAGCTATTTCGTCGACCGGGGTACGCGCCTCAACGACACCTTCGATCGCGATACGGGCAGCACGACCCAGCAGTGGACCAAGGAAGGGCTCGCGGGCAAGCGCTATGGCGGCAGGAAGCCGGTCTCGATCCTGGTGGGCCCGCGTACGGGCTCGGCCGGCGAAGACTTCGCCTATACGATGCAGGCCCTGAAACGCGCCACGGTGGTCGGCCGGCCCACCTGGGGCGGCGCCCACCCCATGCGGAGCTACCGCATCGGCGAGCATTTTGTTGCAGACATACCCCGTTACCGCAGCATCAGTCCGATTACCGGCACCAACTGGCAAGGGGTGGGCGTGATTCCAGACATCGAAGCGACCCAAGCCGGGGCGCTGGCGCTGGCGCACAACCTGCTGCGGCGCCAGGTTCAGGGAGCCCCGTTGGCCGCGGCAGAACGTTAACGCCAAGGCGGCTACGCGAACCGCCTTGGCGCCTTTGCATTACACGCCGACCATCGAAATGGCCTTGGTGTTCAGGTAGGACTCCAGCGCCTCCGGACCGCCTTCCGAACCGTAGCCCGAATCCTTGATGCCGCCGAACGGCAGCTCAGCGCTCGGGGTGGCCGGCTGGTTGATCCACAGCATGCCGACTTCCACGCGGTTCATCAAGAGCTGGGCGTTCTTGATCGAACGGGTGAAGGCATAGCCAGCCAGGCCGTACGGCAGGCGGTTGGCTTCCGCGATCGCATCTTCGAGACTGTCGAAGCCGCGCACCGCGGCCAGCGGGCCGAAGGGCTCGTCGTTGAACACGCTCGCTTCCAGCGGCACGTCGGCCAGGATGGTCGGCGCGAAGAAGTTGCCGGCCTCGCCCACGCGCTCGCCGCCGGTCGCGACCACGGCGCCCTTGGCGCGCGCGTCCTCGACGAACTTGGCCATTGCGCTCACGCGGCGCGCATTGGCCAGCGGACCGAGGGTCGTGCCTTCCGCCAGGCCGTCGCCCACCTTCAGGCCTTCGGCGTGCGCCACCAGCGCGCGGGTGAACTCGTCCTTGATCGCCTGGTGCACTAGGAAGCGGGTCGGCGAGATGCAGACCTGGCCCGCATTGCGGAACTTGGCCGCGCCGGCGGCCTTGACGGCCAGCGCCACGTCGGCGTCTTCGGCAATGATGACCGGGGCGTGGCCGCCCAGTTCCATGGTGACGCGCTTCATGTGGGCGCCGGCCAGGGCGGCCAGTTGCTTGCCGACCGGGGTCGAGCCGGTGAAGGTCACCTTGCGGATGATCGGATGCGGGATCAGGTAGCTCGAGATTTCGGCCGGGTCGCCGAACACCAGGCCGACCACGCCCGGCGGCACGCCGGCGTCCACGAAGCACTGCAGCAGCGCGGCCGGCGAAGCCGGGGTCTCTTCCGGCGCCTTGACCAGGAAGGAGCAGCCGGTGGCCAGGGCGGCGGCCAGCTTGCGCACGATCTGGTTGATCGGGAAGTTCCACGGAGTGAACGCGGCGACCGGGCCGACCGGCTCCTTCAGCACCAGTTGCTGGGCTTGCGGGTTGCGCGCCGGGACGATGCGGCCGTAGACGCGCATGCCTTCGGCCGCGAACCAGTCGATGATCTCGGCGCCAGCCATGGCTTCCATCTTGGCTTCGGCCAGCGGCTTGCCCTGTTCCTGGGTCAGCAGGCGGGCGATGTCGCCGGCGCGTTCGCGCAGCAGGCTGGCGGCACGGCGCATGGTGGCGGCGCGTTCGGCGGCCGGCACGAAGCGCCAGGCCTCGAAGCCCTTCTGCGCGGCGGCCAGGGCGCGATCCAGGTCGGCGATGCTGGCGTGGGCCACGGTGCCGATGGCCTGGCCGGTGGCCGGGTTCACCACGGGGATGGTCTTGCCGCCGGTCGCGTCCTGCCATTCGTTGGCGATGAGGAGTCGGGTATCTGGGTAGCTGGAAGTCGTCATGGAGCGTCGGTCCTCAGGTAGTTGAAACGTAGACCGTGATGATAACCGGTGTGCGGGCGTCCTGCAGGAGCGAGGCTCGCGTCCGGCGCGGCATCAGTTCCTGACCGCTTTTTGCGGCCTGCCGCGGCCATTGCGACCAGCGCCTTTCGACCGGCCTTCAACACGGAAAGCCGGCTTCATGCTATACATTGTCAATACGACATGGCCGCCGAATGCCACCACGAGGACACCGATGAGAGACTTCAACGTATCGCTGAGCCATCCCCTGCGCGTGCCGCTCGCCGCCGAACTGCATTCGCGCCCCTTCATGCGGCTCGACGGACCCGAGGCCATCACCCACCTGGCGGTCTGCCACGGTGGCGATGCCGGCCCGCCGCAGGCGCACGCCCAGCATGCGCTGCTGGAAGCCCTGTGCGCGCATTTCGGCGTCGCCGCACCCGGTGCGGGCAGCAACCACTTCTTGCACGACTTCGGTGGCTTCCGGTTGAAGTGGGAATGCCATACCGAATTCGCCACCTACACCGTGACCGCGCCCCGCGGCCCGGAGCTCGCCGTGCACGCAGCGTTTGCCCACATGCCGCTGTCCTGCCTGCCGGCGGCCTGGCTGGCCCGGCTCGAGGGCCGGCTGATGGCGGCCGCCCACGTGGCCCTGGTGAAAGGCAGCGCCGACGCCTCCCAGCTGCCGGCCGTGTTCGAGCGCAGCCTGCTGGCCGGCTCGTCGGTGATGCAGGGCGCGGAACTGTGGACCGACTTCGCGATCCAGGCCGACGGCTTCAGCCGCTTCGTGATTCGCGACCTCGGGATGCGCCACCTGCAGGGCGGACGCCTGGTGCAGCGGGTGCTGGAAATCGAGACCTACCGCATGATGGCCCTGCTCGGACTGCCGGCCGCGCGCAGCGTCGGCATGGAACTCGACCGCATCGAAGCCGAGCTGTCCGTGCTGGCAAGCGGCATGGTCGCTACCGACATGGCGCCGCAAAGCGCCGGCGGCGACGGCGAGCAGCGCCTGCTGGAACAGATCACGCACCTGGCCGCGCGCCTGGAGAAACTGGTGCTCGACAACGGCTACCGTTTCTCCGCCTCCAGAGCCTATTTCGGCATCGTCAAGGCCCGCATCGAGGAACTGCGCGAGGTGCGCATCGAACGCACGCCGACGGTGGAAGAATTCATGGAGCGGCGCCTGCTGCCCGCCATGCATACCTGCGAGGCCGTCGGCGCGCGCCAGGACGCGCTGGGCCGGCGCATCGCCGACACCAACGACCTGCTGCGCACCCGGGTCGGCATCGTGCAGGAGCTGCAGAACCGGCGCATCCTCGAGTCGATGAACGCGCGCGCGGCCCGGCAGCTGCGCCTGCAGCTGGCGGTCGAGGGCCTGTCGGTGGCGGCGATTTCGTACTATCTGGTCGGCCTGATCGGCTACGCCAGCAAGGCCGCCAAGGCGGCCGGCCTGCCGGTCAACCCCGACCTGGCGCTCGGGCTGGCGGTGCCGCTGGTGGTGGGCGCCGTGTGGCTGACCCACGCCGGGTGCACCACCGCATCGGGCGCGAGCGAAAATAGCTGTCAGGGGGCCAGTAGGTGCGGCCCGATCTCGGCCACCTTGCGCACGCCGGTCAGGACCATGGTGGTGCGCAAGTCTTTCTCCAAAATCGCAAGCAGGCGCTCGACCCCGGCCTGGCCGCCGGTCGCCAGCGCGTAGACGAAGGCACGGCCGAGCAGCACGCCGTCCGCGCCCAGGGCCAGCATGCGGAACACGTCCGTACCGGTGCGCACGCCGCCGTCGGCGAAGATCGTCAATTTGTCCTTCACCTCGGCCGCGATCGCGGGCAGCGCTGCGGCGCTCGACGGCGCCCCGTCCAGCTGGCGCCCGCCGTGGTTCGACACGACGATGCCGTCGGCCCCGAAGGCCAGCGCAGCGCGCGCGTCCTCCGCATCGAGGATGCCCTTGATCACCAGCCGGCCCTGCCACTCGTCGCGGATCCACTGCAGGTCGTGCCACGCGATGCCGGGGTCGAAATTGGCGCCCAGCCAGCCGATGTAGTCGGCCAGGCCGGTGGCGCTGCCGCGGTAGCTTGAAATGTTGCCGAGGTCGTGGGGACGGCCGCACAGGCCCACGTCCCAGGCCCAGCGCGGATGCATCATTGCCTGCAACATGCGGCGCAGCGGGCCCCTGGGTCCGCTCATGCCGCTGTGGGCGTCGCGGTAGCGCGCCCCCGGCACCGGCATGTCGACCGTGAACACCAGCGTCCGCGACCCCAGCTCCCAGGCACGCCGCATCACGTCGCGCATGAAGCCGCGGTCCTTCAGCACGTAGAGCTGGAACCAGACCGGGTGCGCGGCCTGGGCCGCCACCTCGGCCAGCGGGCAGACCGAGACCGTGGACTGGATGAAGGGGATGTTGCGGGCGCAGGCCGCGCGTACTGCCTGCACCTCGCCGCGCCGCGCAACCATCCCGGCCAGGCCGACCGGCGCCAGCGCGACCGGCAGGTCGTAATCCTCGCCGAACCAGCGCACGCCCAGGTCGAGCTGTTCCGAACCACGCAGGACGCGCTGACGCAGCTTGATCGCCTGCAGGTCGTCGGCGTTGCTGCGCAGGGTCTGCTCGGCCCCGGCGCCGCCGTCGAGGTAGTGGAAGAGAAAAGGCGGCAGGCGGCGCCGGGCCGCTTCGCGAAAATCGAGGGCGGACGAGATGATCATGGAGGCGGCTGGTTCAGGGCAGCGGCTCGATGCGGATCTGGCGCAGCTCGTAGGGCGCGCCCTCGAGCTGGAAGCCGATCCGCCCGGCTCGGGGATTGGCGCCGCTGACCCGGTTTTGCGGCACGCCGTTGACGGTCACGTCGATCACGCCGTCGCGGCACAGGATGTCGGCGCTGTTCCATTCGCCGGCCGGCTTCTCGCTGTTGGCGCCAGCCCGCGCCTTGATCGCGGTGGCGGCGCCGGGCGCGCTGGTGAGGGGCTCGACGAAGCTGGCGCCGGCCATGGGAAGCAGGTCGCCGGCGGCGCCGTGCTTGGTCTGCACCTGCACGCTAAGGGGCCATACGCGATCCCTGGGGCCGGAGGCCACGTGCAGCAGCACCCCGGCATTGCCCGGTTTGCCCGGCCAGCGCCATTCCAGGTGCATGCGGTAGTTGGTGTAGCTGGCGCGCGTGGCGACATAGCCCGAAGGCGCGGCCGCCACCTTGACAACGCCGTCCGCGCCGCGCGACCACACGGTGGCCAGGTCGCCGCTCGGGGTGATGACCAGTTCCAGGTCGGCCGCACTGTCGAAGGGCTGCGCGGGCCGGGTCGCACAGCCGGCCAGGACGGCTGCCGCGAGGATACTGCACAATAGAGAACGCTTTACCATATAGCCCGATAGGAATCAGTCGATGAATGAAAACAGGAGACGCTTGATGTCGCAGCTTGCCGCCGGCCTGGCACTTGGCGCAGCACCCTTCCCCCACGCGTTTGCCGCCGCCCCAACCATTCTGCCATTGTGGCCCGAAGGCGTGCCCGGCGCCAAGCCCGAACTCGGTCCAAACCGGGTCGACGACGAAGGCCGCACCACCAACATCACCGAGCCTTCGCTCACAGTGTATCCGCCCTTCGTCGACCGGCCGGGCGGCACCGCGGTCATCGTCTGCCCCGGCGGCGGCTACGTGCGCCAGTCGACCCGGCGCGAAGGCGAGCAGTATGCGCAGTGGCTCGCCACCCTGGGCGTGACCGCCTTCGTACTCACCTACCGCCAGCAGGAGTTCGGCCATCCCGCTCCGCTGCAGGACGTGCTGCGCGCGGTGCGCCTGGTGCGCGCGCAGGCGGCACGCTTCGGCGTACATGCGGACCGTATCGGCGTGATGGGCAGCTCGGCCGGTGGCCACCTGGCGGCCACGAGCGGCACCCTGTTCGACCATCCGCTCGGGCGCACCGGCGCGGCGCTGGACGTTGTCAGCGCGCGCCCCGACTTCCTGATGCTGATGTATCCGGTGATCACGATGGATGGCCCGGCGACCCACGCCGGCTCGCGCAAGGCCCTGCTCGGGGCCGCGCCGACACCGGCGGACCTCGCCCTGATGTCGGTCGAGCGCCAGGTGAGCGCGCAGACGCCGCCCACCCTGCTCATCCACACCCAGGCCGACGGGTCGGTGCCGGTCGAGAACAGCATCCTGTTCTACCAGGCCCTCACGCGCGCGAAGGTGCCGGCCGAGATGTATTTGTTCGAGCAGGGCGCGCACGGCATGGGCATGCGCGATGGCTTGGGAACGGCGTCCGTCTGGCCTCGTCGCGCCGAGGAATGGCTGCGCGCGCGCGGCCTGCTCGCGCGCGCGAAGTAAAAAAGGGCCCACGGCCGCGACCGGTGTTGCGCCGGCACCGAAGAGCTGACGCAAGCCGGCGCCCGGCGCTTGCGCGGCCGATGGATTGGCGGGATGATGGTCTTGCCGGGGGACCTACACGCCGCCGGCAGCGAGGAGCGTCATCATGCAAGACTTCCTGTTCGCGACCGGCATCGAATGCAGCTATCCGGTCGTCGCCGGCCCCCACGGCACCGGGCTGCGCGTCGACGAGATGGAGAAGACGGGCCACTACCGGCACTGGAAGGACGACCTGGCCCTGGTCAGCGAACTCGGCATCGACGCGCTGCGCTATGGCCCGCCCTACTACCGCATGCACCGCGGGCCTGGACGCTACGATTGGGACTTCAGCGACGAGGTGTTCGCCGAGATCCGCCGGCGCGGCATCAAGCCGATCGTCGACCTGTGCCATTTCGGCCTGCCCGACTGGCTGGAGAACTTCCAGAACCCCGAGTTCGCGCCCTTCTTCGCCGAATACGCCGACGCGTTTGGCCGCCGCTAAGAT